>Ga0209164_1000527_pt1 | contig 85759 bp, 74 predicted proteins | sample MTBNYHSulfiMetaG_FD_187458 | JGI IMG/M metagenome (GOLD analysis project Ga0209164, IMG submission 187458) | Enrichment culture microbial communities from rom New York Harbor, USA that are MTBE-degrading - MTBE-NYH (New York Harbor Sulfidogenic)... | ecosystem: Environmental > Aquatic > Marine >... | reverse complement strand
TGCTTTTCCAAATCCAGAAAGTGCGCTTAACCTTATTGGAGCTTTTTTAATGGATTTTGAAAGTAATACATATAGTTATGCATTGCCTAATTTTATCCCTGTACAGGATAGATTAGATGAAATGTTAGAGGAGATCAGTCCTTATCAGACACAATTAACTTGACAGTACCGATACTTTTTTGTTAGTATTGTCATTTATATAAGAATCTTCTGATACGAACCATTTATCACCCTTGTCGGTTAAAGTAATATTCTGAATAAAATCAGAATTATTAATTTTAGACTCAACCCGATTAACACCAGCAGTTTCCTCATCCCCTTGAAGAATATTACTCCAATGGTATAGGTAATGAAAAAAAAGACTGCCATGGTAAACAGGGGGATAGAATTGTAGTAGGTAGAAATAAAAGTAACTAAATTCTTTTTTATTAACCTAATCGGCCGGGAATACATTTGCGGCTGTGATTATATGCACCCCAAGGTCCTTTCGACTACTCTTGGTTTCCGGCCTTTTTCTTGCCAGGCAGCCGCAACCAGGGCGGTAGAGCAAGTTTGAATTTCCTCCTGTCACGCAACGACATAACGACGCTTTGCAGCACAATGAAGAGATACAGCAAGAGCCCGCTTACTATCGCTTGAAAGTTTGATTGGACACCCGCCGCACGGATCAGTTCGTTGATTACCAGAAGGGTCAATGCGCCTATTGGTGAGCCAAGCAGGTTCCCCACGCCGCCGTTCAAGAGCGTGCCGCCTATTACATTCGAGGCTATTGCTTTTATTTCGAATAACGCCCCGTTTCCGATATTACCAGCTCCCGTTGTCATGATGAACACAAAACCCGAGATACCGGCCGTCAATCCGCATATCACGTATGTGAAGAATATCGTTCTCTTTACGTTGATACCGAGCATCATAGCGCTCTGACTATTGCCGCCAACAGCGTAGACATTGCGCCCGAAACGCGACCACTTCATAAGGGCAGCAAGGAGGACAACAAGGGCCACCACAACTATAACGCCTGGTTTGATTTCACACGGGATGAAATTGCCCAGTCGATTTTGTGTGCCAAGCCAGGGAATCACTATTTTAAAATCCCGCAAGGAAACAAAAGCAGGCATGGTCACGTTGATCGGATCTTTATGGATTGTCGTCAGCAGTCCTTGCGCTAAGAATAATCCTGCCAGCGTTATGATAAACGGCTGTATCTCAAGATAAGCAATGAGATATCCCTGCAAGACACCAAATGCGATACCTATGCCCAGCGCAAGAAGTAAGGCACCCCAAACGTTCCCCATTTTCGATTCCAGCAACATGGCACAGGCCATGGTTACCAGGCCGCATACTGCGCCAATGGAAATGTCAATGCCGCCTACGATCATAACTATGCATAGACCAAGTGTCATGATGATGAGCGCAGCGTTCAGGTTGAACAGGTCAAAGAAAGTCTGAAACTGCATGAAACTGCCTGGAAAACTTATAAGGGCAAACCCGTACATCAGTACAAATATAACCCCGGCGATGATAAACAAAAGATTCGAATTCGATAGTCTTGTTTTTGGTTTAATTGTGTTCATAGATCCCATCCTACTCCTCCTTCTTCCCAGATGTGTCCGTGTCGGAAACCACTGCATTGTTTGGTCCACCTGTCTTGCGTACAGTGACGCCAGCTACTATAGTTTGAGCCTTGTATAAGACTTTCTTGGCAAAAACCCTAACCACAGGCGATGCAATTACCATGAGAATGATAATGAAAACCGCCTTGAAGGCCTTAATCATCGCGGGTTCTACCTCAAGCCTGAGCAGGGTCCTGTTCAGCATCTCTATTGTGTACGCGCCGATAATAGAACCGGTGATGCTGAACTTTCCGCCGCTCAGCGCGTTTCCGCCTATTGCTACGGCGAGAATCGCGTCCATCATGATAAACTTGAGCAGATTGACACTGTCGTGGCGCCCCGCCTTGTTAACTGCGATGAAACCTGCGACCGCGGTACAGACTCCCATAATCAAAAAGGTCAGGAATATAATCTTTTTCGGGTTGATACCGTTCAGACGAGCAGCACTTGGGTTGATTCCCACAGACTCCACATAAAGCCTTAGGTTCGTTTTCTTGAGTACTACTGCTACGATCACGATAAAAATAGCGGTCAGGATTATTGGAGTCTGTATCGGTACTACATATTTACTATTATTTATTGTAAAATTTATTACGGTGCCGATTTGATTCGATATAGGGTTCGCCAGTATCGGAGATACTTTGCCGTCAATCATAAAGGCGATGGACCTGCCCCCCATAAACAGTATGAGGGTCGCAACCATTGGCTGAACCTTGAATACCGAAACCAGGATACCGTTGAATGCACCTACGACTAACCCGGCCATACAGCTTAAAAGAAAACCTGCCACTATGGTCAACACTATGGTCCACAAGTTGACTGCACCGGCATTTAAAACGAACAGGACAAATACTGCAGAAGTTATAGTGGCGCTAGCACCTATGCCTATGTCCTGCCCTTGTGAGGCCGCGGTAACCAAGGTCATACCTATTGACAGAATAACCAACTCCGAGGCGCCGAACAGGATATTTGGTATTTCCCCGTAAAATGCTCCTTTTACCATGGTAATACTGAAGTAATCGGCGCCCTTTATCAGATTAATCACAATGAGGAGAACTAGAACAGAGAGGGGAAGGAATAGATAAGATAACTGATATAATTGTGCTTTTAACCTTTGCATATTCATTCACCTCCCTGTGCTATCACGTGCATAACATCGTGTTCCGTTAAATTCATTCCACTGAGTTCTCCGACAATTTCACGGTCCTTCATGACGATCAATCGAGAGCAGGTTCGAAGCATTTCATCAATTTCTGAAGATATGAATGTCAGGCTCATTCCGTCTTCAGCGAGCTTGAGTACAAGTTTTTGAATCTCCACCTTGGTTCCGACATCGATTCCCCGTGTGGGTTCATCGAGGATCAGGTACTCAGGGTGTGTAAGCAGCCAGCGGGCTAGAATGACCTTCTGCTGATTACCGCCAGAAAGAGATTTGATTTGCGTGTTGGTGGACGGAGTCTTGATTTTCAGTTTCTTTATATACTCGTCGGCAAATTCCTCCGCCTGTTTCCGTGAAAAAGGCTTAAAAAAGCCTTTCATGACCTGCAAGGCCAGAATAATGTTGTCGCGTACTGAAAGCTCGGCGATGATTCCGTCGCCCTTGCGGTCCTCTGGTAGATAGCCGATTCCCTGTTTCATAGCGTTTAGGGGCGCCTTGATCTTCACTCTCTTACCTTTCATTTTGACTTCACCGCCTGTCACCTTGTCGGCAGCGAAGATTGCACGGGCACTTTCGCTACGCCCGGAACCGATCAGCCCGGCAAACCCGTTTACCTCGCCTTTGTGTATAGTAAAGTCGAAAGGTCTTACCCCGGTGGCACTCGAAAGAGCCGCAGCCTCGAACACCGGCACACTGCTGTCGGATTTTTGCGGCACATGTTTTTTTATTTTTGCTTCATCATCCAATGCCTTTCCCATCATCTTCGAGATAAGTTCGATTTGGGGAAGCGAAGATGTTTCGTATTCGCCGATCAACTCTCCATTACGAAGCACCGTAATCCTGTCGCTGATTTTGTATACCTGCTCGATAAAGTGGGTTATGAAGATAATCCCCACGCCCCGAGCTTTCAGTTCGCGCATGAGTTCAAAAAGCGTATTTACCTCATCTTCGTCAAGTGAGGACGTGGGCTCGTCCAGGATGAGAATCTTGCAGTCCATATCAACTGCGCGGGCAATCGCAATCATCTGCTGGACCGCAAGCGAACAGCTTGAAAGTTCTTGGGTCGGTCTCGCTGGAATACCAAGGGAGTTCAGCAGTTGTGTTGCCTTTTCGTTCATCTGCTTCCATTGAACGAAAGGGTTTCGGCCGCGACCGATAAACATATTTTCCGCCACGGTCAGATTGGGACAAAGCGTTATTTCCTGATAGACCGTACCGATTCCCATGTTTTGAGCTTCCTGTGGTGACTTGAAGTGGATCAGCTTTCCATTTAGAGTAATCCGACCGGCGTCCTTTTCGTAAACCCCGGTTATGACCTTTATCAGTGTGGACTTGCCCGCTCCGTTTTCGCCCATAAGGGAATGAATCTCGCCTTTTCGGAGCGCGAAGTCTACGTTACCCAAAGCTTTAACCCCTGGAAAGGATTTGCAGATACCCTCCATTTTGAGTATATTTTCTGACACCAACTAAAGACCTCCTTACTGTTACTATAAAAACTAACCGCAATACGGTGTGCCGGAATAGATCCGCACACCGCACTGCGTAACACAACCTAGCGATTGTGAAATCTTACAAAAAAAACAACTACCTTGTTATCACACCCTTGCCAGGATCGGCATTGATACCCCATTTTTCGATATCTTCATCGGTTATCGTATCAGTAGTAAAAAGCAATTCTTCCTGATAAATGATTCCGCTGGGGACATTACCACTTTTGATCCACTTAGAAATCTCGGCTGCCTGACGTGGATTGCACTGCATATCAGCGTCCCAGTAACCTTCCTGTACGTTCCGAAGTGCAAAACGATTAAAGTCAAACCCAATTATCTTGACCTTGCCGTCCTTGCCATGGCTGATACCAGCCGCCTCGAGAGCCTGAACAGCACCTTGCGCCATACCGTCGTTCTCCGCGTAGATGACGTTGAAATTCTTTTTCGCTGCAATCGCGGCTTCAACCACTTTACGGGCTTCTTCAAGGCTCCAACTGTCTCCACCTGTTCCATCAGCAACGATTTTGAGTTCACCTGCTTTTTCGGCATCGAGCACTGCCTTGCTACGACCTATTTCAGCCGCGCAACCCAACTGACCGCGAATAAGGATTAGATTAATCGGCTTCTGAACATTTTTCAACACCCAGTCTACCGCCGTTTTACCCTCATAAGCCATATCCGAGACAAGTGCTGCTTGATAGTTTGAAGCATCCGTCTCAATCATACGGTCAAAGAGAATTACCTTAATGCCTGCATCTTTTGCAGACTTTAGGGTGTCATCCCATCCAGACGCGTTTGCGGCTGAGATCAGGAGATAGTCCACTCCATCTCGAATGTACCCTTTGGCCGCAGCGATCTGCTCGCTGTTGTCACCGGTGTTGGTCTGTTTTGCGTCATAGCCGTTCGCCTGTGAGAATACATTGTTCATGGCTTCAACATTGGCCTGCCGGTAACCGGATTCTTCCGGCGGCAGATTTACGATGCCGATCTTGATTAGCCCCGTTCCTGCCTTTTTTTTCTGACATTTACATGAAAAAGCTAATAATAAAATTAGACATAAAATTAAAAGCATAAAAAACTTAGTCCATTTATTCATAATACTCTCCTTAAAATATTTTTCCCTGTATTTAAAATATAATTTATTTTTTTAAACAGGGAAATAAAAAAATAAATTATAATTTCATGAAGTTAATACTTCATAAATAATATTTTTCCCTATACCTCCTTATTTTTTTTTAAATTATTTAAAAGGATTTTCATCCTTATAATAAATTCCTTTAGGAAGATTATAAAAAATGTTCTCGATTTTTAACATTTTTAAAGCTGCATAAAGACTTTTACCAGCCTTTTTAAAAGCAACACTCGTATGATGCGGGAATCTCTGTTCAATTAAAACATATCTGTAAAAACGGCCCATTTCCTTTACTGCAAAGACAGCTATACTTCCGAATGATTTAGGATTTATATCAAGTATTTCACCTTCTGCTATATATGATTTTATTTCGGTATCAGCTGTTGACTGTAATCTAAATATAGTTATATCACCTGCTTTAATTTGACCTTCCAGAGTACCTCTTGTAATATCAGGTTCTTTATCAGGCTCCATCAGTCTATGCATTATTAATTGATGCTTTATTTTTGGATTAACCATACATGAAGACGGAGTATTCCCACAGTGAAATCCCATAAAAAGATCATTCATCTTATAGTTTCCGACTTGTTTTTTTGCTTCTTCATACATATCGGCAGGCACCGTATTGTTTATGTCAAGTATAGTAGCCGGTAATTCAGTCGCACAGGTTGAAATATATTCGCTTAATGCTCCGTAAATATCTACTTCACAGGAAATAGGTATGCCTCTTGTGGCAAACCTTGAATTAACAAAGCAAGGAACAAATCCAAAATATTTTTCGAATGAAGGCCAGCATTTGTTTGCAAATATTCCGAACTTAGAACAGCCCAAGTTACTTTCCATAAACTTCATTAATGCAACTTCATATTGAGCTAATTTATCTAGTAATTTAGGATATGTATTTCCTGCTCCTAATTCTTCTGCCATAGACTTTGCAACTTTATCAATACCCGGATCATTTTCAGCACTTTTAAATACATCATATAAATCAAGTTCGCTGTTTTCCATTATTTCTACACCAAGATCATAGAGAGGTTTAATCGGAGCATTACATGCTAAAAAATCCTGCGGTCTTGGACCGAAAGAGAATATTTTCAAGCTCTTTAATCCCATGATTATCCTTGCTATTGGAAAAAAATCATTAATCATATCTACCAACTCACTGGCAGTACCAACAGGATATGACGGGATATAAGGACTTAACTTTCTTAATCCGATATTATAAGATGTATTAAGCATTCCGCAGTATGCATCTCCTCTGCCGTTTATTAAATCTTTTGCAGTTTCTTCTGCAGCCGCTACTACCATTACTGGGCCTGCAAATTTTTCCATTAAAATTGTAGTAGGTCCTTCAGGCCCGAAATTGCCCAGATATACAACAAGAGAATTAATTTTACTCTCTTTAATTTCATCAAGAGCTTTTAATACATCCATTTCATTTTCAATAATAGTTTTAATTTCAGTAACCTTAATTTTACTCTTTATGCACTCTTCAACAAGTTTTACTCTCCTTTTTAAAGCAAGCTCTCTCGGAAAACAGTCCCTGCTTACTGTAATAACTCCCATATTAATAACAGGTATATTTGTCATTAATAAACTCCTTTTTTATTTTTTTGTCTGTCCATAATACGATAACTTGCCATGCTTCCTCTGATAATGTTTATCAATCAAATTTTGTTTTAATGGTGAAATATTTGGATTTATCTGTAATGTATACATAGACATTTTTGCCAGCTCCTCCAAAATCACACTATTATAAACAGCTTTTTCAGGTGTTGCACCCCATGTAAAAGGACCATGACAAGCTACAAGAACCATTTCAATCTCTTTATAAGAAATATTGTTAAAAACTTTAACAATTTGGTTCCCAGTCTCCTCCTCATAATCGCCATTAATCATTTCATCATTCATTACTTCAGTACATGGAATATCATGAGTTAAATGATCTGCATGAGTAGTACCCAGGATAGGAATAGATTTTACTGCCTGCGCCCAGGCAACACTATATGTAGAATGTGTATGTACTACGCCTCCTATTTCAGGGAAATTTTTATATAATACTGTATGAGTTTTTGTGTCGGAAGAATAACGAAGTTTGCCTTCTACAATATTATTATTCAGATCAACGATTACCATATCTTCTACTTTTAATTCATCATAAGGAACGCCACTTGGCTTAATGGCAAAAACACCTTTATCACGGTCAATCGCACTTGCATTCCCAAAAGTATATACTACAAGACCCTGTTTAGGTAATTCAAGATTACATAACCAAGCCTGTTCTTTTAATTCCTTATAGCCCATTAAGTTTTCCTTTAATTATAAATAATTTTATTTCCCTTAATCAATAAATTTTATTTTTTTCAATTATTTCAGTTAGTTGAGAATATTTTTTATATTTTTTTTCATAAATCCTGGCATTTTCCGGATTAGGAAGATATTCTCTTTCAAAACCGCTGCCCATTGATTTTTGTGCTTCAAATAGTGTGGGATATAAACCGGCAGCTGTTGCTGCACACATAGCTGCACCAAGTGCACATGCCTGATCCGATTTTACAACCTTGATCTTCATGTTAAGTACATCTGCTAAAACCTGCATGATAAATGGAGATTTTTTTGCAACACCACCCATTGCTATCACTCCCTTTATCATGATACCTTCCTCAAAAAACCTTTCATTAATTTTTTTTGTACCAAAAGCTGTCGCCTCAACCAATGATCTGAAAATTCTAGGGGCATCACTGCCGAGATTAAGACCTGTTATAACACCTTTTAATAATTGATTGGCATAAGGTGTTCTTCGCCCATTCATCCAGTCAAGAGAAATAATATTTGTCTCATCCGGACTTATTTTTTCTGCTTCTTTTACAAGTGCAGAGATGATGGAATCAGTAATTTCTGCTGATATTTTTTTTCTCAAAGAATTGCTTAATGTATGTGTACTCATATTTTCAATCGGCCAAAGAAGTATATTCTTAAACCATGAATATATATCTCCAAATGCAGACTGACCCGCTTCCATTCCCATCATATCAGGCATCACCGATCCGTTAACCTGTCCGCATATTCCTTTTATCAGTTTGTCACCAATATCAGATAATGGAGCAATTAAAATATCACAAGTAGAAGTCCCGATAATTTTACACAATTCATACGGCTCAATTTCACCGCCTATTGCTCCCATATGAGCATCAAAAGCACCCACTCCAACTGAAACATTCTCATTAAGTCCTAAACGCTTTGCCCATTCAGAACATAAATTACCGCACTTTTTATCATTTGTATAAGTATCTGAATAAAGATTCTCTCTAATGCCTTGTAACAGAGGATCAATGTCAGTCAGAAACTCTTCACTCGGCAGGCCATTAAAACTCTCATGCCACATAGCCTTATGCCCTGCTGCACATCGGCTTCTCATTATTTTCTTTGGATCTTTATTTCCTGTCAATAATGCAGGAATCCAATCGCAGTGTTCTACCCAGGAAAAAGCATTTTTTCTTACATTTTTGTCTTCTCTTAATACATGAAGTATTTTTGCCCAGTACCATTCTGAAGAATAAACACCGCCTACATATTTGGTATAATCAAAATTTCCAGATTTCTTAGATTCTTCATTAATCTCATTAGCTTCTTTGACAGCTGTATGATCTTTCCATAAAATAAACATAGCATTCGGATTTTCAATAAATTCATCTGTTAATGCCAGCGGAATACAGTTTTTATCAACGGCAACAGGCGTAGAGCCGGTTGTATCAACAGAAATTCCTTTTATTTTCTTTGCAGCTCCTTTGGGAGCTCTGCTAATTGCACCTTTAATACTGGATTCTAAACTTTCAATATAATCAAGAGGATGCTGACGAAATTGGTTATTTATAGAATCACAATATTTACCAGAAGCCCAGCGTTCATAGTAATGTACTGCATTTGCAATTTCATCACCATTTTTAGAATCTACAATAATTGACCGTACAGAATCAGTTCCAAAATCTATACCAATAACATAATTTTCATCATCCATTTTAAATCCTAATTAATAATTTGTTTAATATATAGCGTTAACGTTAACGCTATATATTAAACAAACTGTCATTTATTGTATAAAAATAATTTATTTTTATACAATTTTCTTTAATATTAAATCAATCCGGTATTGTTTACTTAGGATAATCTTGTATCTTACCCTAAAAATTTTTTCCGGAAAATTTACTTAACATAATACTTAATATTCTCATTCATTATGATATCAATTGGCATCATTATTTTTTTATTAATCTTTTCTTTTAATACAATAGAACGGTATAATGTATAAATACCCTGATATCCCTGGTCCTCCGGCTTTTGATTAATTAAGAAATCTATTATTCCATTATATAAAAAATGAATATTTTTTTCTATTAAATCATATCCAATTAAAAATATTTTTTTATTTAATGAAAGTAAATTTATCTTTTTTGCAATATGGTGAGTTAAAGCATTGGTTACAAATATACCAAGTTTACTACCGTTTTCTTTTATAATCCTGTCAGTAATAGAATAAAACTCATTAATATCGTCACTGTTATATATATCATATATACTAATATTAAAGTCTTTATGATTTTCAAAAAAAGATCTAAATCCCTTAACTCTTTCATTTATATGAAAATCATCCGGTATTACTCTAATTATACCTATATCACCGTTTTCATCTAATAACATTTTCATTAATTTAGCTGAAACAATACCGCTTTGATAAGAATCCTGTCCGATATAAGAGACACAATCGACATCCGGGACATATGTATCAAAAAAAGATATATGAATATTCCCAGGAAGTTCATTTTTTATATAATATTTAGAAATATTAGTTAAGACAGGAGCAATTAAAAGACCATCTATTTTTGTATTCAGCATTTTTTTCCATGCATCTCTAAATGAATTTTCATTATGTTTGTCGAAATAAAAATATTTAACACTTATATTATAAATTGATAATTCTTCTATTGCACTATCAATACCTCTGGTAGTTATTGACCAATAATTGCTGTCCTGATGTTTATTTGGCATGATAACACCAAAGACATAAGATTTAGATAAGGATAAATTACTTGCAAAAATATTAGGCTTATATCCGTTTTCCTTAATTATCTTTTTTATTTTTAATTCCGTTTCTTTTGAAACCCTCCCTCTTCCATGAAGTACTCGATCCACTGTTCCGATAGATACACCTGCTAATTTTGCAATCTTCTTAATAGTCATTTAATATTCTCATATCAGATAATTTTTAATATTATAACTTATTATCTAAACTATAATATTTAAAAAAATAATTAATTTTAATCGGCCATACATATACTGACATCTTTATATAATTGCGGGGGAGACAAAAAAAACCAGCAATTATATAATACTTTATGCTTAATTAAATCTTTGTCACCCCCGCAGTAAGAGTCCTTAATGAAACAAAAAGGACATATTTTAAAATAATTTAATACACATTATTATTTATTTTTGTTATATAATGCGTTAACGTTAACGCATTATATAACATCCGACATATAAAAGTCAATAGAAAAATTAAAAAAAGTGTAAAAATTTTTAATATTTTTTTTACTTGTTTTCTTAGAAATAAATAATATAATAAAGTATAAGTATCTATCATCATTTTATAAAATTATATATCATGGATCAAAATTATTTAAAAAAATTAATCAATTCAATGCAGTTTACTGATAACATACCTAAGGAAGAAATGGATAAACTATGTAAAAAAGTAAAATCTGCTACAATAAAAAAAGATGAATATTTTTTAAATGCAGGTGATATTCCAAATCGTATCGGTTACATAACATCAGGATTAATGCGTTTATTTTATATTGATTACAATGGGATTGAAATCAATAAGCATTTTTGCATGGAAAATTCACTTGCAATTTCTTACAGTGCTTTTTTAAGAAGAGAAGAATCTAAATTTTATATACAGGCACTTGAAGATACAAAATTAATAATTATTGACTATAAAACATATCAAGAATTATTAGAGAGTCATATTTGCTGGAAGATTACTGCAAGTAAATTAGCTGAAATGTTATTTATTTTAAAAGAAAAAAAAGAAGCAGAATTATTATTAAATAATGCCCAGGAAAGATATTTACAATTTTTAAAGGATTATCCGGATCTTGAAAACAGGATAAGCCAGTATCATATTGCCTCATATCTAGGTATCGCACCTGAGTCTTTGAGCAGGATCCGTTCAAATTTAAAATAAATTTAATTTTTTTCCTTTAAATTAACATAGATCAATGACAACCTGTCTATATCTCTATATACTCATTTTATATTTTTAATTTAAATAAATAGGAGTGAAACAGTATGAAAGAAAAAATTTTAGAGCCTTTTAAAAGCGGTATTTTAGGCGGTTTCTTGGGAGGTATTATGTCGGGATTATTAAATTACTTTATAATACCATTTCCTTCATCAGTGCTTAATAATGCAATAGGCCATGGGGCCGGAGGTTTCATCTGTGGAATGATAGCCGGCTTTATAGGAGTATTCATTTATGCAAATTTTAAAAATAATAAAAGCTGATATTAAATTTTACAGGAGGTAACTAAATATGAAATTATATGATAAAACAATTGTTATTACAGGCGCATCAAAAGGTCTCGGTAAAAAAATGGCAATGCTTTTATGTAAAAAATACTCAAATTTAATCTTAATATCCCGTACAAAAGAACTATTGATAGAATTAAAAAATAAAATACATAATTTGACAGGTAATACACCTCTAATTATACAATGTGATATTACCAATGAACATGATATTAATAATATGGTTAAAATAATACAGGAAAAATATAAAAAAATTGATGTATTGATAAATAATGCAGGTATTGGTATATATAAAAAAATTAGTAATATTACAAATGAAGAAATGAGAAAACAATTTGAGGTTAATTTTTACGGTGCATTTAATTGTACTAAGGTATTATTGCCATTAATTAAAAAAAGTAAATCAGGTTATATTTTAAATATAGGTTCACTTTATAATAAAATTTCCTTTGCTGAAACAAGTGTTTACTCTGCAACAAAGTGTGCATTATATGGATTCACGGAAGGATTGAGACATGAAATAAAAAATGATAATATAAAAATCGGTTATATAATGCCGGGATCAATGAACACTTCTTTTCATAAAGATGAAAAAGAAAATACACTTAAAGCCCCTGCTTTTTTAACTCTTGATCCAGAAAAGGTGGCAAAAAAAATAGACAACATTATTTTAAAAAGGAAAAAAAAAATAGTAATGTATAAATGGATCTTATTCTTAATGAGATTAAAAAAATTATTTACATAAAAATTATAAAGGTAATAAAATGATAGAGATCTTATTTTTACTTGGTTTCAGTCTGCTCAACTTAGAAGAAGCTCTTTGGCTTCCGGAATGGTCAAAACATGCAAAAAAATTTCATAAAGAAGTTAGAAAAAACGAATTTAGATTTGCAGTAATCATAATAACTGCAATAGGCTGCCTGTTGACTTTCCAGTATTTTATTTTAAAAGATTATTTTATTATTGCAAAATATATTTATCTTGGTTTTGTATTAATGATGATTGTCAATGTTGTATTCCCTCATTTAATATCAACAATATTACTTAAACGTTATGCTCCCGGTACTATAACAGGGATTATCTTAAATGCACCTATCGGTGTATATTTAACTATTAAAGGAATAAACAATTACAAAGAATTAATTTTCATAATTATTTCCGGCGTTGTATTATCATCGGTATTAATACCCTTGATTCATTTGCTTTTTACAATTGGAAAAAAGTTATTTGATTGAAAATATTTAAAGATTTTTATATTTATCTATATTGAAATTACTTATTTATTATTTAACATGTAATCAGTTCCTTATTAATAAAACTTTTATTTATAAGATACTTTATTTCACCATTAACCAAAATGCCCTCTATATAAGGCTGGTTTTTTATGATATTTAAAATCAATAGGTCCGCTTTTTTACCTATTTTTATACTTCCTGTAAATTTATCAATACCTCCTATTTGTGCAGGATTAAGACTTACCATCTTAACAGCTTCATGAATAGGAATATTATTATTAATTAAATAAATAACCGCCTCAATCATACTCGGCAGGTGATAATCACTGCATAAAGCATCTACAAGACCTTCTTTTAACACATCTCTTGTAGAAATATTGCCTGATTGCGATTTACCTAAAATTAAATTAGTTGCCCCCATCAGTACTTTTAATCTTTTTTCCTTTGCATACCTACAAGCATCAATCGTAGTAGGAAATTCACAAAAAGTTGCGCCATCCTTTATTGCTTCATCAATATGATTAAAATCCGTGTCGTCATGACTACCTATAATAAGATTATTTTTTGTTAAAATCTCGGCAAGTTTCGGTCTAATAAATTTAGTTTTTTCAGCCAATTCCTGTTTTTTACTGATAGTACTTAATAATTCTCCATGAGATTTACCCGACCTATCCGATGAATATTCTAAATATTTATCAATCCGTCTAAATTGTCTTTGTCCCGGCGTATGGTCATTATATACTGCTACCCTTGTTAATTCATAATTTAATATTTTATTAATACAATCTAAAATTGAAATACTTGTAGTATCTAGTCTAGCATGCAAATAATGATTAATTTTAAATAATTTTTTATTATGATATTCAATCATTTTCTTGGACATACTCAAACCAAGCTTAATACTCCTGTTAGTTCCTTCATCCTCTCTATAACTTACGGCATTAAATAATGAAGTTATACCGCAAGATAACGCCCGCAGATCCAGATTTCTTAATGCCATATCAATGGGGAATCCGGTATTAGGCCGGGGATTTATTTCTTTTTCAAAATAATCGGAATGAACATCTACAAGCCCCGGTAACATAAACATTCCATTTAATGATACCGCCTGTTTAAACTTATTATTCGGTATTAAGTCAATAATTAAATCATTCTCAATTATAATTGAGCCCAAAAATGTATCATTTTCAGTTACTATTTGTGCATCGGTAAAAATTAATTGATTCATTTTCTACCTTATATCAATTATTTACTATAAACTCAAAATTTTCATTTTTATTTAATTTATAATCATTTATTTCTTCATCAATATTTTTATGCAAAAACAATATATCATCAGCTATATTTTTTATTTCATCAAGATTATGAAATATTCCTATCATTGTTATGCCCTGCTTTTTCATTTCTTTTATGATCTCCAATATTATCATTCTGTTTTTCATATCAAGGCTGGCAGTAGGCTCATCCAATAAAATTATTTCTGGACTGTCTATCAATGTCTTCATTAAATTTATTCTTTGTTTTTCACCGCCGCTAAAAGTCGATGGGTATGCATCCCATAAATTATCAGGAATATCAAAAAGCTTAAAAAGTTTTTCGGCACGCATAACAGCATCATCCTTCTGCCATCCTTTATCTATTAATGGCTCAATAATAATATTCATTGTTGTAACACGGGGTATCGTTTGAAAAAATTGACTTACATATCCCATCCTGTTTTTTCTTATCTCTAGCATTTCATGATCATTTATTTTGGTAAGATTGATCGATTTTCCTTCTTTATCATATAAAAAAATATCTCCGCTTGTCGGATCATAATTTCTATATATGCACTTTATTAAAGAAGATTTACCATACCCGCTTTTTCCTGCAATGCCGATAAATTTACCCCTATCCAATGAAAAAGATATATCTTGGAATGCAATTATTTTTTTTTTATTTAATATATGCATATTAAATATTTTTGTTAAATTGCATACTTCTAAATGTTTCATTAATTATTCTCCTAAAATAAGCACTAAATAAACAAGGTGCTGCAAACTATTATTTTCTATTTAACTGAATGAATCGGATTTAAACTTAAATATTTCTATTTATTGCTCTTTATTATGCGCAACACTCTGATCCTGCCCGCCCATAACTTCAAATTTTACTCTTGTCGAATTTATAATTTCTCTCTCATCTTTCATTTTTTCAATATCTTCAAGCTTTAATTGTTCAGCTAAATTTATAATATCCTTTTTTTCCGGAAGGTCTTCTTCATATACACACATGACTATTGCATTATTCAATGCCTTTTCATTATTAATGCCGAATACAACCGCATATCCTATTGATTTATTATATCTAACTTCTACCTGTGTTACGAGTATTTCACCAACATTAAAATTAATCTTTTCTACACTTTCCTCCATTTGATACATTATTAATCCCTGCTCAGGTTTTTTTAATATTTCAAAATCATATTTTGATTTTAATTTATCCGCTAAAAAACTGATTTTATTTAAATCTGCCTGCATAAAAATTTCAAAAATATCTTCTCTATTCATAATTATACTTCCCTATAAATAAATTTATTATAATGTAGAATGAACAAGAGTTTGTGTATAAGCCTCTCTTGGATCGTCTATCACCCTGTCGGTCAAGCCGTATTCTATAACTCTGCCGTGCTTCATTACAATTATTCTTTCACATAACAACCTTATTACCTGCATATCATGTGAGACCAAAATCATTGCAACTTTTAATTCCCTGCTTATGGATCTGATTAAATCCAGTATTCTTGCCTGCACGGAAACATCCAGTCCGCCGGTCGGTTCATCCAGGAGAATTAAAGAAGGATCACTTATCAAAGCTTTTGCAATTTGTACCCTCTGCTGCATCCCGCCGCTGAAAAACATAGGGAAGTCTTTATACCTTGATTCCGGCAGCTCTACCCTTTTAAATAATTTATGTACTTTTTTTTGTATATTATTAAAATTCCTTTTACCGGTTATTAATAAACGCTCAGCTGCATTCCCCTCACTGCTTACATGAAAATTTAATCCTAAATGGGGATTTTGATATACAATACCAAAATGATCACTTTGCAGATACCTTCTTGTTTGAGCATCGATTTTCAGAATATTTGTTTTCCCCTCATCCATATATTTGTAATAAATCTCACCATTTGTTACAGGGTAATTCAGATTTATACAATTTAAAACAGTACTTTTTCCCGAACCGCTCTCGCCGACAATTCCTAAAACCTCACCGGAATAAATTTCAAAATTAATATCTTTACATCCAACGATAGACCTGCAATTAGGACATCGATTATCATCATTGGTTACTAAATCATTATCCAGACAAACCGGACAGCCCATGCCAAAAATTTTAGTTAAATTTTTAACCTCTAATATAGGTTCCATAATCAAACCTCATCATCATTTTTAAATCTTCTTTTTTTACAATAAAAAGCATCACTGCAAATATACATCTTACCTTCATCATTGGTTGAAGGTATTTCATTTAAAAAAGATTCATTGCTGCCGCACAGCATACATGATTTTCCTTCAAAATCCTCAACCCTGAAAGGATAATCTTCCATCGATAATGGTTCAACATCAGTGTACGGTGGTACTGCATAAATCTTTCTCTCTCTTCCTGCACCAAATAAAAAGAGATTAGGTGCCTGATTTAATCTCGGTACATCCCACCTGGGTATAGGACTTGTACTCATAATATGCCTGTTATTAACCAGTACGGGATAATCAGCCCCTATAGTAATCTCTCCATGATGCAGTATATCTTCATACAGTTTTACATACATCTTTCCATAATCTTTTTCTGCATGCATTCTTTGTGTTTCTATTTCTCTTGATTCTACAAAACGTAATGGCTCAGGCAGAGGCACCTGAAAAACATATGTTTGATCACTTCTCAATTTATCTTCTGTAATCCTGTGTCTGCTCTGTATATGTGTTGCTTTTCCCGTATCTTCTGTAAGCTGTATACCGGATGAATCATAGATTAATTTTTTTAAATTAACTGCATTTACGCTATCATCATCTCCCTGGTCAATGATTTTTAATATTGTATCTTTACCAATTAAAGCCAGTGTAATTTGTAATCCTCCCGTACCCCAGCCGTAAAAAATAGGTAATTCTCTTGAAGCAAATGGGACCTGATACCCGGGAACAGTTATTGCTTTAAGTATACACCGCCTTATCTCTCTTTTAGTATTTTCATCTAAAAAAGCAAAATTATATTTATATTCACTGTTATCATTCATACAGAAACTCCTGCGCTGCTTTCTGTTTCTTTATTTTTCTTTATGTTTCTCAAACGATCCAATGCCGATTGAAATGTTACATAATGAGGCAATTTAAGGTGTGATATAAATCCCTGAGACTCCATTCCGTCTATATGCTGTAAAACAAACTCCTGATCATTAACAGGTGATGCACCATCTTTAATAGATAATGCTCTGTCAATAATGGACATTGCAATTGCTTTCCTGTCATTCTGTCCAAAAATAAAACCATACCCTAATGAAAAGCTATAATGTTCTGTTTCTATACCATTTTTAATTTCATTAATCTTTTTAAAACTGCATATTGAATCAACTTCCGTAACTAAAATCCTGCCGATTTTTACCTCACTGTCCCAGTAAGGATGCCTGATTTTAACCGGAATATATCCTACTCTCACTTCTGCTATAGTCGGATGAACACTGCCCCATCCACGCATTGAAGCATATCCAAATGCCAGCACAGCCCCTTCTTCTCCTCTTGTAATCCTTTGCAGCCGTGCCGATCTTGTTAACGGATAGATAATAGACTCTCTTGTAATATCATAAGCTTTTTGATTTTTATCTTTTACCGGATCATCCAGCAATCCTTCTTTTCTAAGAAAGTTAATTACTTTTTCAACAGGTTTATCTAATTTACCAGATTCTTCTGACTTTGGAGGATCAACAGCATCAATATCCTTTTCATTTAACAGCTCAAATCTTAATAATCTTTGTGTATAATCCCTTGAAGGGCCTAAAACTTGACCCCAGGGTATATTCTGAAAACCGCTTGATATTCTTCTTATTAAAAACATTTCCTCAGGCTTTCCTGGTATAGAATAATCCAATCTGGGTAATGTAGACCTGAATGCCCTTACAAGATAAGAAGCTTCCAGAGGATCCCCTTCCGCCTGTTTTAATGCAAGTGAAGCAATGTCCCTGTCATATAATGAACCTTCACTCATCACCCTGTCAATTAACAGCCTCATTTGATTCTTAATTTCTTCAACATTTAAAGGGGTTACAGCATCTTTAATCCTATAATAATCAATAACTTTTTCAGCATTATCAATAGCATCTTTACCGCCTTTTACTCCAACATACCCCATTTTACTCTCCCTCAACTATTTCAATTTTAATACTTCTCGGGATACCACATATATTCCCATTAGCAGTTATCAAATATATATCAATCCCCATCGGATAATTTATATTAATATTTTTCCATTCATTAATTTCATCTTGAGTAATACCATCTATATATATATAATCCCCTGTTTTTAATCCTGGACCCGATAATTTTATTTTTAATGAGTCTTCAAGATATTTCTTAGATATATTATCTACTAAATAAAAAATAGTTGCACTGTTATGTGGAGAATCCAATGTACCTGTATTTAATTTTTCAAACTCTTCAATATCGCCCGGTGAAATATTAAAAATAAAATGTGCGTTTTCTATATTAGATACAGCAGCATTTGTATTTATTTTTAAATAATCTTTTAACATATCTACATAAAATTGATCATCACCTATTACTGTATAATTCACTTCCAGATCCAGTAACGTTAGTCCGCAGATCAATAAATAATTAAATTTTTTTTCTTTGAATAATAAATCAATATCCGGCAGCTTCATTATAGTACCGGGATAAGCCAATACTTTCATTAAAATCATAAATGTTTTTTGACTGTCATGAATAAAATCAAATCTGTTTTCTTTATATAAGGATAAATCCTGTTTATTAAACATTTATTCTCCCTGGTAATTAAAAATAATGTATAATTACAATATTCAATACATCAATAAAATTTATATAAATTAATTTATATACTAATAATCATGTATAATAAAATCAGATTATGAATATAAAAAATATCATGTAAATACCTCTCTTAATTTTGCACTCAATAAATCCAATAAAATTACTGTAACAATAATAATAATCAATATTGCACTTGCACCATTATAATCAAAATTCCTGATTGTATCCCAAAGTATAAGACCTATACCCCCGGCACCTACCATACCGACAACAGTTGCACTCCTTACATTAGCTTCAAAACGATATAAAGAATACGATATCCATAAAGGCATAACCTGCGGTATCACCCCATAAATTATTTCTTCTATAACTCCTGCACCTGTAGCTCTTATTCCTTCAACAGGATGTGGATCAATTGCCTCTACTGCTTCTGAAAAAAGTTTTGCAAGAGTACCCAATGTATGAATAAACAATGCAAGTACCCCTGCAAAAGGTCCAAGCCCTACAGCAGCAACAAAAATAAGAGCAAAAACCATTTCATTTACAGATCTAAAAATATCCATAATTCTCCTTATAGGTTGTCTTATCCATTCGGGAGTAATATTTTTTGATGATAAGATGCCAAAAGGTATAGAAAAAATAATGGCTAAAACCGTACCCCATATAGCAATTTGTATAGTGATAAGCATCTCAATAACTAAATTTTGCCAATCATAAAAATCAGGCGGAAAAAATCCTTTAACCAGTATAATAATATTATTTGCATTTAAAATTAACTCCAATGGTCTCATCTCAGATCCGTGCCATGCCCATGTCAATAAAGATAAAGCAATTATCCAGCAAAAGATTATTAATAAAAATTTAAAAATATTTTGTTTCGGCAAATTATATTCTGATACTGATTTTATTTCCTTTTCATTATTATTCATCTTACTATCCTTATTAATTGGGGGGATCATCTTTTTAAGAAAATCCCCCATTATTACTATTATAATTTAGCCATATAATTTTTATATTCTTCCAATTCTTTTAATTTTTTATTTATTTCTGCAATTTTTTCCTGTTTCATTTTAGCACTCATCTTTTCATCATTTTCAATCTTCATCTTTTCTTTAGCCAGATCTATCTCCCTTATAGGAATTAACTGAGCGTTAGATGAATCATTAAAAGGAGCAAAACCGCTTGATACTCCGGCTAATACTTCCAATTCATATTTTACCTGATCTTCTGTTTTATTCAATCCCGGTCTTCCGTAACCTAATAAAAAAGCCTTAATCCTGGCTTTTGCTTCCTTAGGCAGATCTTTCCTCCATACAAATGGATCGGAAGGTATTAATGGCGACTGCCAGATTATTTTAATATTTGCAGCTTCTTTTGGATTTGATTTTTTAAATTTTGAAAAATTTTCTGTATTATTCGTTGCAAAATCAACCTGTTTCATAGCTACTGCCATGATATTGGCACCATGATTAGCATTTCTTGCAGTTTTAAAATATTTTTTTGGATCAACATTATGTTTTGCCCATAAATAATAACTTGGTATTAAATAACCGCTTGTAGAATTAACATCACCATTTCCAAAATCAAGCTCTTTTCCTTTTGCAAGTACATCTTCAATAGAGTTTAAATCATTTCTGTCTTTATGAGTAATTAAAAGCGACCAGTAACCGGGATTACCTTCTGCATCAACTGTTTGAGCAAAGATTTCACCTTCTGCTCTGTCAACAGCTTCCATAGCAGACTTATTCCCAAACCAGGCAACCTGAACTTTATTAAATCTCATACCTTCAATAATACCCGCATAATCACCGGCAAAAAATGCATTAACCGGTACACCCAGAGCAGATTCCATATCCTTTAAGAAAGGATCAAAACCTTTTTTAAGATTTTCAGTTGATTCAGTAGAAATAATACCGAAATTAATTTCTTTTAATCCGATATCTCCTGATTTTAAGTCTTTTGCATTCTCATTCTTTTGATCAGTACTAACATTAGTATTTTTACAACTAAAAATTAATACAATTAAAATAAATAAAAACATAATAATATTATTTTTCTTAAACATTTGTTTCCTCCTAGTTATAAATTAAAGCTCAATAGAATGAGCTAATTTTAATAAATTAAAATAATAAATTTAATTATATATTGTTTAAATAAATGCTTTTACTTTACCCAGATTATCATCTTCAACATGATGATGCCCGTCATTTTTATTATTATTGTGTTTTTTATCATCATCAAATCCAGTCTCTGAAAATTTCTCTCCATATATCATATGAAGTATATCCAAGGTAACATCTTTAACACTCCCGATAAATACAATCCTGCCCTCTTTTAATGCAATTATTTTTTTACAGTATTTAAGAGCATAATCTACCTGGTGTAAAGATACTACAACAGTAACATTATCTTCATGATTAACATTACTCAATATTTTCATAACTTTTTTTGCAGACTGCGGATCTAATGATGCTATCGGTTCATCCGCTAATATTATCTTAGCTTTCTGCATAATTGCTCTTGCGATTGCAACTCTTTGCTGCTGACCGCCTGATAAGGTCGATGCCCTTTGCATAGCCTTCCCTGACATATTTACTCTATGAAGAGCCTCCATTGCTAAAATTTTTTCTCTTTTTAAAAAAAATTGCAAAAAACTTCTTAATTTAGGCATCTTACTTAAATGTCCAACTAAAACATTCTTCATAACAGTTAATCTTTCAACAAGATTAAACTGTTGAAAAATAAAACCTATATTCGATCGAATTTTCCTGATATTTGCACCGATTTTTCCGTTATTTTGTACTGTCTCTCCAAATACCTTTATATAAGAATTTTTTTTATCGGTAGTAATTAAACCTGAGATTTGCCTTAATAATGTAGATTTACCGGATCCGCTTGCACCAATTAATCCAATCATATCGCCTTCTTCAATATTCATTGAAACATTATCCAATGCTTTTGTTTCTTTAAAAGTTTTACTGATATTATTTATTGAAATTGCATATGACATTCTGATCTCCGGTTAAATTTAATAATAATTTTTAAGGGATAATAAAAATTAATAGTTAGGTCATTATAAAAATTTAATTAAATATCAGTTAAGAAATGATTTTATTTATTAACAATAAGCTGATTAATATAAAAAATATTATTTATTATTTTATTTTATTAATATTTTTTGACATTGATATATATCTGATGATGCCTATCAGTAAAATTATAAAACCTATAATTATACTAATAATACCTATGATAGATAAAAAAATACTGGAAAATAATTTTAACATTGTTATCCCAACCAAGACAAATGCAAAAAATGTCCTTATATAAGCAAGAAAAGTACGTTCATTTGCTAAAATTGTTCTATCAATAGCTAAATAATCTCTTAATATAAGCTGTTTATTATCATAAATACTGTATTTTTTTTTCATCCAAAAACCTTTGCTGCAATAATTTAATTTATTATTCTCAATAAATCTTCATATAATTTATTATTTGTTGCAATAATATCCCAGTTATCTTCATCTGATTTTATAATATTCAAAAAACCGCCTGATTCCTCCAGAATAATCTTTGCAGATAAAAAATCCCATGGTTTAATATTTTTTTGTATAAGAACATCTAAACTGCCGTTTGCCACCCATGATATATCTAATGCCGTTGCGCCATAACTTCTTATTTTCCTGACATTATATGATAATTTGTTAATTATATTTATTATTTCATCTATAACCTTATTATCACTTCCTATGCTCAAGGCAACAACAGCATCTTTAAGCATATCAGTCTTATTTACACATATGGCCTGACTGTTTAAGGTAGCACCCTGCCCTTTTTTACATATATAAAGTTCATTGAATACTGGAGCATAAACCAGCCCGAATACAGGAATACCAAATCTATCTATACTTTCAGTATTATTATCGGATAAAGAATGATAATTGTAACAGCATATGCTTATGCAGTAATGAGGAAGTCCATGAAAATAATTTACACTTCCATCCAGAGGATCAATTATCCATAAAAAATTATTACCTTTTATAAATCCATTTTCTTCAGATAAAATAGAATGATCTTTAAAATGAGTACTGATTTCATTAATTATTATTTTTTCACATTCTACATCAAGCTGTAATTTTAGATCATGCTTCTTACATTCATTAATTGCTATTTTTTTTTTAAAATTTGTTATTAATAATCTTGCAGCCTTAAAGCATGCTTTGATACCGACTTCTGCAATTAATGAGGTATCAAATTCCTCAGAAATAATGTTGTTATTATTTAACATGATGCTGTATCCTTAAATATTTTATCCAGATTGTCTTTACTTGTATTATAAAAGCCAAATTTTTCAATTCCGGAACCGTATAATCCATGATAATCTGATCCGCCTGTCTGTAATAAATTATATTTATCACAATAATGATCAATTTTTTTAAAATCCAGACAGTTATGCAAAGGATGATATTTTTCAATGCCTTTGAGCCCAATGTCTGCTATCTTAGGAATAATACAATAATTATCATACGCCCCCGGGTGTGCAAGTACAGGTACTCCTCCTGCTTCAAGAATAATTTTGATACCCTCTTCATATCCGGGGTAATCAACCGGTATATAGCATTCTCCTGCCCGACCCTTATAATCCTTAGAAAATAATCTATAATATAGATCAGAGTAAATACCATCACAGTATCCTTTGTCCATCAAACAATGCATTATATGCTGCTTGTAAATTGCAGTACCGTATTTTGCATATTCAGATACTTCATTAACAGTAATATCATACCCATTATCTTTGAGAATACTGATTATCTTTCCAGATATATTATGCCGTATTACTAATAATTCTCTGCAAAAATTATTTATAATATTTTTTTTATAGTCTATATTATATCCAAGTATATGCACTTTCTTATTATTAACATAATCATAGCATGACAGCTCAACACCGGGGATTATACATACATTATATATTTTGCCTGTTTTAACAGCCTCATCTATGCCGATAGTTGTATCATGATCTGTTATTGATAAGTAATCTATGCCTTTATCTTTTGCTTCCCTTATAACTTCTTCAATAGATAAATTTGAGTCCGATATATTTGTATGACAATGAAGATCAATCATTTTATTCTCAAATAAAAAACAGATTTATAAATATTTTTTTAAGAATATATTTATATCATAAAAATCCTGAAAAGCCTTCTCAAGTTTTTCTCTATCCCAATCCCACCACTTTATTTTAAGCAGTTTATTAATGATGTTATCATCAAATCTTTTTTTTATACTTTTTGCAGGTATACCGACTGCAATTTCATAAGGGCCGATATCTTTTGTCACAACTGCACCGGAACCTATTATAGCTCCGTCCCCAATATTGATACCGGGCATAATTATTGCAGCATGACCGATCCACACATCGTTACCTATGATGCATTTAAAATTCCTTCTCCAATTAAAAAAGCCCTCTTCATCACAAACATCAAAATTATACTGCTTTCTTCTATAAGTACAATGATGTTGTGTCACTCTTTCCTTAGGATGGTTGCCAGGATTTATCCTGACATGAGAAGCTATTGAACAAAATTTACCTATTTCTGCATATATTATCTGTACATTACCTGCATCATAAGAATAATCATCAAAGACTGATTCTACTATGTTTGTATTCTCACCTATTTCGGTCCAGCTTCCTATTTTTGATTTTATCACTACAGCTGTAGGATGGATAAATGGTTTTTCACTTAATACTTTTTTTTCTTCTTTATTCATATATTTTTCAATATCAAATAACATTTATTAAATCCTTTACATAAATATTTATATTAATATTTTATTATTTAATTTCAAATTTCTTTTTGTTTCAATCTCATTATTTAATTCATTTTTATCAAGTACTAATCTGCCGTCTATTATTACTTTTTCCACGTGAGGCAAACCATTAAATTCATTCACTAAAATACAGTCAGCTTTCTTGCCCTCCTCAATTGCCCCTATAACATGATCTAAGTTTACCGCTATTGCGGGATTATATGATACCATATTAACAGCAGTACAAAAATGCAGCTTATATTTATTTTTGAGAATAAATATAGCATTTAACATACCTGACGGCAAATAATCACTGCAAATTATATCTATAGTATTATTTTCTATGCCTTCAATTACCTTCATATTACCGGAGGTTGATTCCCCGCGTATAACATTGGGTGCTCCCCCTATTACATGCATTCCCCTTTTTTTAGCATAACAGGCAGTCTCAACATCGATTGGAAATTCACTTATATTTACACCAAGCTCAATCATATCATCAATTTTTTGCTCACTATCATCATCATGAGAGGCAATAGGTATATTTAACTCTTTTGCTTTTTCTTTTAATTTTAATAAGGAGTTATATATACCATTATTATTAGTCTCTTTCTTATTAATCCTTAACTTAATTATTTCATCTATTTCTTTATCACTTTTTTTTTCATGTTTACTCAAATATATTCTTAAATAATCTGCATTTTTATACTGCCCCTGCCCAGGAGAATGATCCATAAATGACAATAATTGTATATATCCTTTATCTATAAGATTAATAAGAAACATGCATAAATCTATATCTATAACCTCATATCTTGCATGAACATAATGCCTGATTAATGCACATTCTGACACCTTATGTATACCCTGGATAATTTTTTTTAAATTACTCTTTGACCGGATTCCATCCTTTTCATCAATAAATGAAATTGAATGAAAAATTGTAGTAACACCATTAATCAGCAGCCTGTTTTCCAATGAAAAAAAAGCAGGCTCAAAAGGCAGTATTGCAAGGGGTCGGGGTTCTATTTCTTTTTCAATAGCATCATTATGTAAATCAATCAACCCGGGTAAAAGCCATTTATTTGTACCATCAATAATAGTTGCATTTACATCACAAATATTGATATTGGACCTTGTAATAACACTAAAAATATCATCCTTAATTAATACAGAACCATTATATATAATATAATTTTTTAATACTATATTAACATTTTTTATCAGTATTTTTGACATACATAAGCCCTTAAATATTTTTTGTTAAAAATCCTAAAAGATAGTTAATAAAAAATAAATTTTGTAAGAAGAATTGGTAAAATTTATTTGAATAAATATTAAAAAAAATTTAAATTATAACAATGGGTAAAATATAAGAATGAAAAAAACAATTTCTATTTATTTTTTATTTATAATTTTGTTAAATTTTAATTGCAATAAAAGCTTTTTTTATTCCTATCTTGATAATGTAGAAATCCAATATGAAACAGAAGAGCAGAAAAAAAATATAAAAAAAGCATTAAATGACATACTGACATTAAATACAGAAGAATTAAAAAAACAAAGATATGATGATTATAGAGGCAATAAAAATCAATGGGATATAATTACACTAATAATGAGATACTTTGTACCGGATGAAAAAAATAAAACTTTAGGGAATAATTTTTATAAAGAAATTAAAAAAAATAATGTAAAAGCTAAAATTAAAAAAATATTAAGATCATTAAAATAATTTAAAAAATCATGAAAAATATCAAGCTATTATAAATCAGTAATTTTAAACATGACATAATGCTGTCATAATTAATTGCTATAATCAAATTAAAAATTGTTGACTTAAATCAATAAATAAAAAATTAAGCATGGAATGATAATTATTTCTAAGTTTTTAAAAAAATAACCAGGTACCAAGACACAAAAGAAGACAAGAATTATTTAAATATAATATTTAATTAAGTATGATATATTTTATACTTAACTTCATGGCTTAGTATCTTTGTAGTAAAATTTTCACTTATAAGCAAACATTAATAAGCTATAAGTTTTTTAGGTAAAAGACCGGATAAGTTGAATGTATGTAACTAATATTTTTTATTAAGGAGGCATTAAATGTCAAAAATTGAAATTATTGAAGTCAATGAATCAAATATAAACCAATATGCAATATGCGGGTATAAAGATAAAAAAAAAGAAGGTTATAAATTAAAAATCGACTGGCTAAAAAATAATTTCTTAAACGGTATTAAACATAAAATACTGCATTCAGATGAAGATGGTGATGTAGGCGGTATAGAATATATTCCGGGAGAATATGCATATAGGCCTGTAAATGCAGATGGATTTATCTTTATAAACTGCATCTATATAATATCTAGAAAATATAAAGGGAAAGGTTATGGTAAATTGCTGCTTGAAGATTGTATCAATTATGCAAAAGAAAAAAACAAACTCGGTGTTGCAACTGTAACCAGAAAAGGAACATGGATGCCGGGTAATGAATTATTTATAAAAAACGGATTTAAAATTGTTGATCAGTCCCCGCCTGATTTTGAACTGCTTACAATAAAATTTAATGACGACACAAAAGATCCAAAATTTATTATTGATTACAACAGTATGTCACAAAAATATGGCAGCGGTTTAATTATATTTAAATCTGCACAATGCCCCTTTTTAGCTAAATCGGTAAAAGAAATAAATGAAACGGCAAAAAAAGAGTATAATATAATTCCCACAATAATTAATCTTGATAATTATAAAGATGCTCAAAAAAGCCCCTGTGCATTCGGTACATTCTGCATAGCATATAACGGCAAAGTAGTTACAGCAAATCCAATAAGCAGTTCGAGATTCAAAAATATCATGAATAAGGAATTATAATACAACTCAATAAAAATCAAATTATATCAAATTTTATAAAATTGGGATATAATATCGGTATGTGCAGTATATTAAATGATAAAAAAATATTAATGTTATTAATTTCGGGTTTAATACAATTAATACTTTTAATAATCTGTTTTACAATATATTCTCTCGTAATTAATTATTTACAGAAAAAAAATTATAACAGTCAAAAAAATAACTGGATTGGTGATATAAATTTACCTTATTCAATAAAATTTAGGTCTATATATTTTGGTTTTATTATTTCAATATTTTTCATTGGCTTAATCATATCTTATTGTTTATATTATTTTATTTATATTTTAAAATACATAAAAAATAATGGTAATAATGATACTGCAATTATTATTTTAATATTAATAACAATTCCTTCATTAATAATTATACTTATAATCATAATACCATTATTTAAAACTAATGTTAAAATAACCTTTGAAAATGATAAAGTTATAATTCATAAAATTTTCAGGAAAAAAATTATTCTCAAAGAAAAAATTAAAAATATCTCATTGTCAAAATCATTGCATAATGGTTTTACTATTAAAATATTTTATGATAAAACAAAAATCGAATTCTCATCATTATTAAAAAAATTATATGAATATGAATTATTATATGAGATTCTAAAAAGCAATTATCTATAAAGCATGAATAATAAATAGGGAATTAATAATATGGCATTTAAATACAATGAAGTTGTACCATGGGGAAGATCATTCACTGAATACACAAAAATGTTTTACCTGTCTAATAATGATCTTGATAAAAAAATATTAGGTTGCGGGGATGGTCCTGCAAGTTTTAATGCTGTAATGCATGAAAAAAACAAAAAAGCAGTATCTATTGATCCCATCTATAAATACAGTAAAAAGCAGATAGAAAAGCGTATAAATGAAACCTATGAAAATGTAATAAATCAAACAAAAAAAAATAAAGATAAATTTATATGGAAAAAAATCAAAAATGCTGATGATCTGGGCAGGATACGGATGAATGCCATGAAAATATTTTTAAATGACTTTGAAAACGGTAAAAAACAAAATAGATATATTTATGGAGAATTACCCAAGCTCCCATTTAAAAATAAAGAATTTGATATTGCATTATGCTCCCATTTTTTATTTTTATATACTGATAATCTCTCATTGGATTTTCATATTGCTTCTATAACTGAAATGTGCAGAGTTGCTGATGATATTAGGATATTTCCTTTGCTGGATGTAAATGCTAAAAGATCTTCATATGTTGATGAAGTAAAAACCTTTTTTAAAGGTATTAAGTATAAAGTCACAGAAAAAAAAATTGATTATGAATTCCAAAAAGGGGGCAACATGATGCTTCATATATTAACAAAATAAAAGAGTTGTTAAATATATTTTTTTAACAGCCCTATATAATAATCTTATTATTACTTAAAACATTTCTTTAATATTAATACCCGGATTTTGATACCTCACCCTATGCAGTGTTTTATTATTAAACTGTATAGATTTATTTGGACACCACTGTATACATGCCAGGCAAAATTCACATCTGTTATTCCACTTAATAGAATCTTCTGTAATACTGATATTGTTAACAGGACAGATTTTTTTGCATATTCCGCATCTGCTGCATGAATCATCCACCCAGAAATTATTATCCATTTTATTACATTTCTTAATAAAATCACCATACATTGATTTTATTAAAAAATCAGGAGAATGAATATTTTTCTTTATTTTATTTTTTTTTCTTGATTTAATAATATCTGCAATTTTTTTGATTTTTTTATCTTTTTTCTTAAATTGAATATTTTGTAAAAAACTCGGCATAGGCTTATAATGAGTCTGATTATTTCCCGGCATCCATATAGAAAATCCTGCGTTTAAAGACATATCCTTTTCTTTTAATTTTTCATTCACAAGCCATACAGACTGCCCGTTAAAACCGCCAAAGGTATTAATGCAAAATAAATAAATATCGGGATTTGGTTTAATTTTATCAAGAAATCTGTTTACAATTAATGGCGGTCCCAACCAGTATACCGGAAAAACAATACCTGCACAATCTGCATTAATAATAATCTCATTATTGTTTACAATAGATGGTATAGATATTAAATTACAACCGGTTAATAATTTTTGAAGAGATTTAGAGATATCCAAACTATTGCCTGTACCTGTAAAATAATAAATAACTGTTTTCATTTCATTCCTCCAAATTAAATTATATTTTTTAGTTAAGTAGCTTTACTATAAAGTAAAGCTACTTAACTATTTTATAAAAAAATTAAAAATATTTTTTAATTTTATAATCAAGATTTTCTTCAATTTTATTAAAAATATATTTAAGAAAATCAATTTGGTCTGTATTTAATCTTTCTAATTCTAAGATAAGATCATGAAATATATCAGATTTAAATTCATTAAAACCTTTTAGTGCTGATTCTCCTTTATCTGTAATTTTTAGAAGTATATTTTTTTCATTATCTCTTTCCTTATATTTATTTATTAATTTTTTTTTATATAATTTATTTACAACCTGTGAAACTGCACTTTTAGATATGCCGAGTCTTCTGCCTAATTCTGTAATATTTTCATCTTTATATTTATCAATAGCATTTAATGTATGTATTTCTGCCGGATATAACAAGTCTCCTGATCCATAATCAAAAACTATTTTATTAATTGTATTATATTTATTTATAATTCTATTAAAACTCTCTAAAAATTCTCTAAATAATTTATCCTTATCCATATATTATATTGTATAACAACTTAACATTATTGTCAAGCTGCTTTACTATATTCTAAAAAATTAAAATATTTATTGACTTAATTAGTTGTTAATACTATAATAGTTATAACAACTAATTAAGGAGATGCAGTATGAATAATACTAAAATAATTGTAACAGTAACTGGTTTAAAGGGTAATTGCAGTGCAGGACATAAGATTGGTGATACTTTTGAGATAAGCTGCCATAATACAGGCGGTTTATGCGGTTTCTTTTATCATAATATTTTCCCTAATCTTCAAACTTATCAATATAGCGGAAAACTCCCGTGGTGGTCTGAGGATAATATCCTGAGACTGCAGTGTCCTGACCCTCATAATTTACTCACAATAAAAATAGAAAAGAAATCAATATAATTAAAACTTATTAATTTTTATTTACTAAAAGTGTCTTGATGTCCAACATCTAAGACACTTTTTTATTATTCATAATTAAATATTATGTTATAATATTTAAAATTATTGGATAACCAGGTTTAATTATAATATGAATGACTTTAATCTTGATGAAGCTATCGGCGGTTTAATAAGTAAAACAAGCTGGTATATGAAAACATATTTTAACAATAAAATTAAAGAAAACGGACTTGATGTAACACCCGAGCAATGGACATTATTAATTATTATTTTTAAAAATCCAGGTGTATCTCAAACCGACATAGCAAAAAATGGTTTAAAAGATAAAACTAATGTTACAAGAATACTTGATGTACTTGAAAAAAAGAAATATATAATCCGTAAAAATGATGAGAACGATAGAAGAATATATAAAATTTATTTAACAAAAAATGGTGAAAATATATTAAAAAAATTATTCCCAATTGTAGAAGCTGTAAATATAACTACATGTAAAGACCTTGAAGATAATGAATTGCTGCAGTTAAAAAAATCTTTATTAAAAATTATAGATACTCTAAAAAATCTTATATAGATATATAGAAACAGCAAGATAATACAATACAAAATAAACTTAATGTATTAATCTTCAATTATAATATAACACTGGAGGTAAAAATGAATACATTAAATATCAGGAAAAATATTGAAACAAGTATTGCATCTGTACTAAAAAAAAATATTGCAATTAGTAATATTAAATGGAATATGCATCAATCATATAAAGGTGTATACTTAAAACATATTATCGATGGTTCAATAACAAATAATAAAATCAGCATTCACCTGGTAAAGGTTGAGCCTGAATGTAAAATTGAAAATCACATTCATAAAGGTAAATTGGAAATTCATGAAGTATTGGAAGGTAATGGAAATTGTATTGTTGAAAACAAAAAAATAGAGTATTATCCGGGTAAAATAAACATTATTCAAGAGAATATTAATCATATGGTTAAAGCTGGAAAAGACACATTATATTTATTAGCAGTATTTACACCTTCTTTAATATGAAAAGGTATTATAAATGATAATATTTAATAGTATTTTTGAAAATAAAATCAATATAGTTATCGGGAAAGAAATTATTAATTCTTTCCCAAAGCATATACATGATTCTTACTGTATTAATACAGTCACAAAAGGAAAACTGGCATTTAAATTTAAAGATAATACTCAAATTGTAAAAACAAACGAGCTCTTAATAATTAATCCAAATATTTCACACTCGGTTAAAATACTTGATTATGAATATGCTTCTTATAATGTTATCTGTATAAAGAAAAAAAGCTTCAATGATTTTTTAAACCTGGATAAAAATCAAAAATTAATTTTTATAAGCAAGACAATAAAAGATAAAAAAACAGTTTATCATTTAAAAAAAATATTTGATTCTCTATTAAACAATAATACTGATAATATAAAATATAACATAATGAAATTTATTGATACTATTTATAACAGGTATTCTTTAAAAAATAAAAATACAGAAATTAAGACTAAAAAAACTCTTAAAGCACTTACATATATTGACAATAATTATAAAACAATTTTTTCTTTAAATCAAATTGCTGATAATGACAATCTCAGCCCTTATCATTTTACACGTATTTTTACTTCAGAAATCGGTATTCCCCCCTATAATTATCTGATTAATAAAAAAATTAAAGAATCATTAAAACTGCTGATTAATGAGCAATCAATAATCGACACTGCATTAGAATTAGGTTTTTACGATCAAAGTCATTTTACAAGATTTTTTAAAAAACATATAGGAGTTTCACCGGGAGATTATATTAAATATAACTCATAAAACATAAAATTTTTAAATTTTTATTAAATTAATTATTATACCTGTACAAATACTGATAAAGCATCCGATAAATAAAAATGGAATAAATGGTATTTTAGTTTTCTTATCTATCCTGCCAATAATAAACGGAAAAATTAAAACAATTGTTGCAATCCAAAAACTTAAAACAAATGCCGTAATAGTAAATAAATATCCAAAGCAGGAGGCAAAAAGCCCAAGATAAAACATATCGCCTAAACCTATGCCTCCTTTAGAAATAAAAAAAATTAATAAAAAAACAAAATATACCCCTATAAAACCTATTAAACAGTTAATAAATATTTTAATATCAATGAAAACATAAATAAATAAACATAATAGAGATAAAATTAAAATCATAGAGGAGAATACTTTTTGCTTTTTTAAATCATAAATAATAGATATTACGGATATAATTAAAAAAAAAATATTTTTAAAATATTAATAACATTTATCTTGCAGAAAATTACAGTGTTTTCTTTAAATAAATCAATAAGCATCATATTATTTTTCTTTATCTTTTTGTTTTTTTAATTCTTTTAAAACCTGCTGATATTCAGCATTTATTTTATCGGACATTTCATTATTATTAAGTTTTTCTTTATAAATTAAAGAAGCTTTTTTTATATAATCATAATATTTATCTTTATTATTTCTTCCGACATATAAAGCTAAGTTAGCCTGTTCTTCATACATTTCCATCTTTTCATATAAATCAATTAGAGTCAGCTGATAATAAATATTTTTTCTATCTCTTTCTTTTAAATTTATTAAAATAGGAAGAGCATCTTTATATTCAGCAAGAGTATAATGATAAATGGCTTTTAAATATAAAACTACTTCTGCATCCTCCTCAATATCATCCAATATCGCCATAATATCTTTTGTTTTACTGTATTTCTTTTCTTTTAAAAACTCAAATCCTTCATTAACAAGATAATTCATACTGAACATTTTAACCTTAACATGAGGCAGTTTTCTATTCCTAAAATTAAAAACAAAATTATATTCCCCTTTTGAGTAGCCTTCCTTTTCAAAAGTCATGTTATATTTACCGAATGGTAAAAAATTATATAAAAATCTTCCGTTTATATCGGTTCTGGTTTCATTAAAGGCCGTTAATTTTACGGTTACACCTTCTAAAGGCAGACCTTCTTCAGATATTACTCTTCCTGTAAGCATAGCTCTTTTTAATCTTGATTCTAATAAAATATTATCATATGTACCACACGATATTATAATTAAACCTATTATAAACAATAATAAATATTTTTTCATCTTTCAATCCTTAATCTTGTATTCCCGCCAATTAAAAATATATAATATCTCAGATGTCTCTCTAATAATACTATCTCACCTGTTGTATCTCCATCTTTAATTACATAAATTTTACCATTAGCTCTATTTTCCATTTTTATAAACCTGTCATTTTCAACCTGCCAGTCAATTATTACTCTATAATTTTTAGGATCAATATCAGCAGGTGATAATTTAACAGGATTATTATTCTTTACAACTTTTTTTACTTTATCATTTTTAACGTATCTATCAAAAAATAAATATACATATTCATCCAGAGGTACATCATTCATTTTTATCTTTTGATTTTTTAAAATTTCTTCCTGTACCTTATCAGTTTCTTTATTTTTAATTTTATCTGACTTTTGTATATTAACCTGAGAGCAAGCATAAATTAAAAATAATAAAATAAATATCAAACATCTTTTCATGTTTTACTCTTTATAATACCCGCCTAATTTCATTGATATTTTAAAAAAAGGTTCCTTATCCTTTTTTATAGATACTTTTTTAATTATAATTATTTTTTTATTGTTTTCTATATCATTTATTAATTTAAAAAAATCAAATGCATTGATTTTAAAACTTATTTCCAGTTCAGAATAATTTTCTTCATTGATCTTGCTATGATATACCTTCATATTTACATTATATTTATCAAATAAATCCCTAATATATTTTTCAAAATAATTTTCTTCTCTTATAAAATATATACTTTCAAGATCTCCTTTTTGTTTTATCTCTTTTTGTATTTTTTTCTCTACTTTAATAGATTTTTTTAAATTTTCTATCTCATTACCTGCGCTTTTGATAACATCATTTTTATCGGTTATTCTGAAAAATATATTTAAAATATAAATAAATGCCAGTAAAATAATTATAAAAACAACTAAAATCTTTAAAACTTTCTGCCTATTCATTAATCACTTCACCTTTAATCGAAAAATTAATCTTAGTATTATCACGTTTTATATTAAAATTTATATCTTTAAATTTCTTTGATTCTTTAAGCAGGGATTCAAATAATGAATCATCTTTGCATTCCCCGCTTATAGAAAAGGTTATAACCTTATCATAATTAAAATCCAGGCTTTTAATTTTAATATTACCTTTTCCTACCAGATAAAGATAATAAAAAAAATCATCAATATTACTTTTTTTAGAATACAATTTTTTATATTCATCAAATATTTTATCATTGACCCCTCGTTTTGTTTTTTCAACCTGGTACTCTTTGTCATAAAACTGCTTTTCTGCTATTTTTGCTTTCTTCTTCATATCAAGATTAAATGAATATAACTCTAAAATAACTAAAACTAAAAAAAACACAGAAGCAAATGCAATTGCAACCATTTTTTTAGGTTTGTTTAATATATTTTCTTTAAAAATCCTGTTATTTAATAAAAAACACGCAGATTTCTGCTTTTCTATCGGTATCTTTATAAAGTCCTTATTATATTTACTATAATCACTTAGTAAATCAAAATGATAAATATTATCTTTTTTTAATTTTTTTATATCTTCCTTATAATAAATACTTCTTTTCTTAAAAATCCTATCTTTAAAACTATATAAAAACCATATATTACCTCGATTTATTAAAAAAGAAGAATCATCAGGAAAATCTTTGTCTTTTGCTAATCTTTCGAATATATGATATAAAGAATAAATCCTCTTCTGGGAAAAATCTATTCCTTCAAAATGCCTGATAAAAACAAGAATCTCATATTGATTTTCTATCTTTGTTAAAATTTTATAATCAATATTATTATCAGTCGGCATTACTGTGGAATACTTTTTAACCGTATTTAATACAATACTTTTTAATAAATGCTGGGCAACAATAGGTACTTTTATAACCTTTAACTCTAACGCAGAATCTGAAAATATTACCTTTTTTATTTTATTAAATTTACCTTCTTCTTCATTTAAAACAAGACCATTCTTATTTGTATAATAATATTGTTTATTTTCTTCAATAAACAGGTATTTATCATGTATTAACAAAAGATTACCTATTTTTTTATAATAACTTGCTAATTTATTTTTAAAATCAGCATTATTAATCTTATTCATTTAATCACTCTTTCCTACTGTAATTTTAAAAATATCCAATTTTTCTCTATCCTTATATCTTCTTAACCATGCTGTTAATAGTTTTCCATCTTTTTTTATTTTAACCTTAAAAAAATTACTATCAACAGAAAATATTTTTTCATAATAATATATTAATTCGGTTCCATCAACACCCGGTTTATCTTTATCATTCTTAAAAATATCTTTTATATCTTTAATTGTACGCTCACCCTCTCTTTTTTCTTTAATAATATTCCAATATTTTTTATAATCTGCTTTTTTAGGGCCACAGGCTTTTATAGCTATCTCAAAGACTTTTTCATTTACAAAATTAAGATTTATCCTCCCTGTAAAATCAAGCAATTTATACCCCATATCCTCTTCAGGCCAGCTTAAAGAATAATTTAAATTTTTATATGTTTCACTGTCAATAATTAATCCGCTCTTTTTTTGAGTTGTCCCTTTATACTTTAGATAGTTTGATTTTAAAACACCTCTTACACTGTTTATTTTCTCTTCTATTTTTTCAATTGTTCCATTCGGAATATTCCATGACTCCAGATATATCTTAATTTTACCGACATCTGCAGTATTAATATTCGGAACATTATATATTGAGAATAACTCTTGAGCATCAATATCAGATTCAGGATTTAAATATTCTTCCAAATCATCCGGATAATATAAATAATTATCAATCTTTTTTATAATAATAGCATCCTTATCTGCCTTTTTATCTTCTTTTATTTCAAAAAATAATGATGCATCAATATGATTTATATCAAGTTTACTGTCTTCCGGAAAATAATCTATAGTAAATTCTTCAAATGTTTCAGGTAATTCACTAAACCAGCCGTCAAAAGGAGAAGTAAAATCCTCATCTTTTATTTTTATACCCATTTTAGGCATTATCTCTTTTTCCAGGACTTCATAAAAAGATTTAAATTGGCTAAAATTATCAATATAAACATTAGCTCTATTTAAATAAAAAGTAACTGCTACAATAGTAAGGGACAAACAAAATGTTATAAAAGTAAGAATAAATATTACTGTAGGTACAGAATACCCGCTTTTAACTTTTTCCAGCATTATAATCTCATTTCTATAATTCTTTCTGTGTTGTCTTTAAATACAAAATGCATCTCACAATAATAAGGATAATCATATTCTGTTGCGACCTTTAAATCGTCTTTATCATAATATATTATAAAAAAATCCTTAAAAAACTTATACTGGCTTGATTCTTCATCTCTCGCTACCGTTAAAATATTTCCAGAAAAACTGTAATCAACTTTTTTTTCCTGTGCATAAAAAGTAATATGTTTTTCTTCCAATAAATACTTTTCCCTGGGCTGATGAGGATAAATATCAGGATTATACACATCATTCATAATTAACTCAAAACATTTTGCCATATCTTTTATACTGATTGAGTTTTTCTCCGAAATTGCTAATCCCCTGTGCAATATAAAAAGCATACCTACAATCATAACAATTAAAAATGTAGATATGGATACTGCAATAACGAGCTCGGCAATCGTAAAACCATTACAAATCAAACTCTTTTTTAATATAATATCTTTTTGAAACTTCATTGGCTTCATTAATTTTTTTATAAATCCTCTCTTTTGATTTTAATTCAATCTGTATAATAGTAGAAAAACAAAATACTATTGAAGTCATAGATATAGTAAATATAGTAACACCAATAATGACTTCTAATAGGCTGAATCCATCTTTTTTTTTAATAAAATTTAATATTCTATTAAATAATTTAATAATTTTTTTCATAAATTATTCTTCTGCAGTGCTATAATCCTCATCACCTACATCGCCGCCTCTTACAATTATATCTTTTTTATCACCTTCACCGCCTTCCTGCTTATCGGCACCAAATGTTTTTAACTCATATCCTGCACCATTATTAATAACCGTATAAACATAAGGCTCGCCCCATGGATCATTTAGATCTTTATCATCATTTATTTTTAAATATTTTTTATCAACAAGTATTTTAAGCCCCTGGTCTTCTGCGGGGAAAGATCCCTCAATACTGAAATACTCTAATAATGCAGTAGAATAAATATTAATTTCCTGTTTTGCAGCTCCAACCTTTGCCTTATTCCAAAATACAAAAGCAGAAAATCCTACTATCCCTGCCATAATAGCAACAAGACCACTCCAGATAACCGTTTCCATTAAAGACATGCCGCTGTTATAATTTTTCTTTATTATTTTTTTTAACCCATTTAACTTTTTAATAATTTTTTTCATATTAAACCTCCAATTATAATTAATTCATTTGTTGTAATAGATTAAGATTTGGTGAAATAACTATATACATAATTAAACCCATAAACATACCAAGTAAAATTAATATTACAGGTGTTAAAAGCTCAAATGCTATACCTAAAAATGCTTCTAACCTATAATTTGCATCTATATAAAGTTTTTCAAATCCCTCAGGCGTCTTTGAAATAGAATCCGCTATTTCAATTATATTTAAATCTTTAGGATCAAAAATTTTTAAATTCTTAAATGAACTTCTTACGGATTCTCCTTCTTTTAAAGAATTAAGACTCTTTAAATATTCTTTCTTTAATATAGGATTTGTTTCTATTTTGCTAAGATTAAATAATGCTTCTTCCAAACTGGCGCCTCCCTTTAATAATATTTCCAGACTAAAAGAAACTTTTATCTTATTATTTAATCTGGAAATCTTTGATAAAATAGGCAAATGATCTAAAGCAAATCTTATTAAGTTTTTTGACACCTCTGTCCTAAAGAATATTATTAAACCGAAAAAAATCAATATTAAAGATAAAAAATATACAATTTTATTTTGACTTAACAATCCCGAAATATTAAATAAAATCTGTATCAAAAGATTGGGTGTAAAATTCATACTTGTATACATTTCTTTCAGCATGGGTAAAATAAACAATAATAAAATATTTAATGACAAAAAACCCATGAATAATAATATCATTGGATATATAGCTGCTGTCAGCAATCTGTCTCTAATCATCTGGTTATTCTTTAAATACTGATATATCAGCCTAAAAGAATCTCGCAAGTTACCGCTCTGTTCACCCGATGATATCATTGATATATAAAAATCATCAAAAATACTGGCAGCTTGACTATTTTTAATTGCAACGGAAACCTTTTCTCCTTTTTTTAAAAAAGAAATAACTTCATTAACAAAATCATTTTCCTTGCCTGACATATATATTTCAGCCAATATTTTAAATACTTCATTTATATCAATACCAAAATCAAGAAGCGTATAAACATTATAAGTAAAATCCAATAGAAAATTTCTATTCAATCTGCTTTTTTTAAAAAATGACTGACCAGTTGAAAATTCATTAATTTTTATAACAAAGAATCCCCTTTTATATAATGATTCTTCAAAAATTTGTTCGGAAATCGCTTCTTCTGTAATTGTTGTACTTTTACCGCTTTTGTCCACAACTTTTGCCGTAAATGTTTTCATACCGCCTCTTTTATAAATATAAAAAATCAGTTAATTTGATTCTTAATAATTGCTTTATATATATAACAATAAATCTAATTGAAAATAATAAAAAATGCAAAATACTTTATTATTAAAAAACAAAAATACAAAAATTTTTTACTTTTTAAACCCCTTTTATATATTATATTATTATCTTACTTCTCCTACTATTCCTATGACTTCTTCAAGGAAAAAATCACCATCCTTAACACCTGCCAATGATTTTTGAAACATTGTTTTAAAATCATTTTCAATTAAATATCTTCTTATTACCGAATTTGATTCTTTACCAACAATATATTCTCTTAATTTTTCATCCATTTCAAAAATTTCAAATACACCCTTTCTTCCTGAAAATCCGGAATTATTGCAATCCTTGCAACCTTTCGGTCTATAAATTTTTTCAGCATTAATACCATATTTATCAAAAAGCTTTTTGTCGATTTTTTCCGGTTTATAAGCCTCTTTACAGGAACTGCATAATACTCTTAATAAACGCTGCGCGGCCGCAGCAATTATTGAGGATTCTATAATGTACCTCTCAATACCCATGTTGATAAGCCTTGTTATTGATGATACAGAATCATTAGTATGCAATGTTGTTAAAACAAGATGCCCTGTCATTGCAGACCTCAAAGCAAGATCTGCTGTTTCCATATCTCTCATCTCACCAACCATTATTATATCAGGGTCCTGTCTTAAAATATTTCTTAAAATTGTATCAAAGGTATATCCTATTTTTTCATTTATTTGAACCTGATTTATATCTTCGATGGTGTATTCTACAGGATCTTCAATAGTTATAATATTTTTTGTTTTAGAATCCAGTGTATTTAAAAGAGAATGAAGTGTTGTTGTTTTTCCTGATCCTGTAGGACCGGTTAAAATAAAAGCACCGTAACTTCTTGATACAATCTTTTTTAATTTTTCAATATCTTCATCCCAAAATCCAAGACTTTTTAGTGTAACCAGATCATCTTCTATGCCCAATAGTCTTAATACTATGGATTCACCGAATATTGTCGGAAGTGTTGATGTACGAATATCTATCTTTTTATCATAAAGATTTAATAATGCTTTACCATCCTGGGCTAATCTTCTCTGGGTAATATCCAACTTACTGATTACCTTTATCCTTGCACATACTGCATCAAAAAGTTTTATAGGATAAGTACCGGTATTTTGAAGATAACCATTAATCCTGTATCTTACTCTAAAATATTTTTCAAAAGCCTCAAAATGTATGTCACTTGCTTTTTTTTCAACCGCCCCCATTATTATCTCATTAACAAGATTGACAACAGGCGCATCACTTGCTAATTTTGAAAGATCCTCTGCATCTGCTTTATATCTATTATTATCTTCTACTTTTGAAAAATCATCTTTTGCAATCTCACGTAATAATAAATCAAACTCTTTTTGATTGATAATCCTAAACTCAACATCATAATCTTTAAATCTATATTTTAATTCATTAATCAATTCCTTTGATACTGTTTGATCTCTTGCAATAACTATTTTATTTTCATCCTGATATAATTTGATTACTCTATTTTGGGTTATATATTCATAATGAAATTGACTGCCGTCTTTAAGATTAATTTTTTTATCAGAATCAACAACAGACATAGCTTAACTCTTAACAAAATAATTATACATTTTTTTAATGTATTCTTCTCTCTCTCTTCTTAAATCTTCTTCTGTTTTCTGGATAAAGGGTATTATATAAATAACAAACTCAGAATCATTATAAGAATTATTATGAGTTTTAAAAAGATTACCAAAGAAAATTATCTCAGCTAATAAAGGGATCTTATTATGTATACTGTCTTCTTTCTGGCTTGTCAATCCGCCAAGGACTATAGGTCTGCCTGATAATGTCCTGACAGTATTTTTTACAGATTTCTCAGAGGTATCAGGAGCTGCACCGTCACCCTGTTTCCTTATTTGATCTGAAATACTTGCATCAACTTCTATAAATACTTCCTCAGATGTAGTAGCCCTGCCCTTAATCTGTAAATTTAGTCCGAATGTTGTAGAATTATATACGGGTGTTTCTGTATTAGAGTCAGTATCTTTAATTGTATCTCTATATTGCAGTGTCTGTGTATTTGTCAATGTTACACTTTCCCCTGATAAACCGTAAATTTCCGTAGACATCTGTATTTTTGCTTTTTCTTCTAAAAGCTGATTTTCAAGAAATACAGAAAAGTAATGGCCAAAAACTGTAGGTATATCAAAATTAGCCGATATTGTTTTTCCTTCATTATTAAATACACCTATTTCCCATTCCATCTCATCAATGTTACCTTTTTTTAAACCGAAGCCCCAATCCAATTTGAAAGTGGTTTTGTGAATGTATTCCACTATCAATAACTGGTATCTTATAACAGGTGATGCTATATCAATGGTATCAAGGTATTCAAAAATCGTTTTTTTATTATCCTCAGAAACATTAAATATTAATGAGGAATCATTTTTATTCATTATTACCTGATCTTTTTTAACCCATTGAGGCAGCATTCCTTTTAATACATCTTCCGGATTTAAATATCTAAATTTGTAAACATAATTAGTGGTTGTAGATATATCTATATTTTCAATGAATTCCTTTAACTTTTTATAATCATAATTGTCTGTATAAATGGAAAACATATTTTGATCTTCAAATATCATTATCTCCATTTTATTATATTTATCCGGGAGATAATTTTTTATCTTTTTTGCATCAATATTCTTTAATGTAAAAATCCTGTAATCATAATCATTTTTACTAAGATCTATTTTCCTGATATAGCTCAAATATAAATCAACTTCTTCAGGTGATCCGAATACGGTTACAATATTATTTTCGGCATCAAGTTTAAATGATGTCTGAGGCACAATCTGGCTGGGAATATTTAAATTAAAAGTTTTAAAGGTAAGATTCTTTAATTTATATGAACCGGACACTCTATATCTATTGTTTGTTGATGATTTAAATGAATCATAAACATAATAAGTATCATTAAGTTTTGTGAAAGTCTGATCAGAATGCTCAAAAAGAGCATTTAAAAGATCATCAAATTTAACATCTTTTAAATACAAATATGGAATTTTTACAGATTTATTGGATAATAAGCTTAATTTTTTATCATACTTTTTAAATAGAGATATTAAAACATCATTAGAAGATTGATTATTCAATTTTATCTCAATACTGTCATCATTCCCTTTTAATAAAAATCTTGGAGAGCCCCCTTTTTCATTAAAATAATCTTCTTTTTTCTTTACAATATAATTTTTATCTTCTTTTAATAATTCATAATCATCTTCTTTTTCTCTTACCAATAATTTTAAAGTATCATCTAAGTTTTTATCAAATATATTGATACTTATTGTATCATTACTGTCACCGTTAAAATGAATAGTCTGCCTTGATTTTAACTCCATTTCATTAATGATATCCTGTATCTTTGCCCTATCCGATCTTATGTTAAAAAGTTTTTTTTCTTCATTATAATTAACCTCATAAAGGGGTTTTTTCTTTACAAAATATACTTCGTTTTTAACTTCATACATATAGCCTAGAGGCTCTAAAAGTGTAGACAGTATTTGCTCTAATGTCATATTCTTAAAATATCTTGTAATCCTGCCCTGTACATCCATATCAGGTACTATAGTTACCCCAAAAGCTTCTGATATGGTCTTTAAAACATGAGTAATTTCCGTATCAACAAATGATAAATCATCCAGTTTGTCAATTGAATAAAGATTAAAAATAGATATAAATATTAAGAATATTACAAATATTTTATTAAATTTAACTAATTCTTCCATATTATTATCATTATCATCAAAATATCAAATTTTTTAATAAAATAGTACTTATTTTACTATTATATCACAAATTAAAAATAATGCAAATTTAATATGATATATACTTACGGTACAATATACATATTATAATCGTCCAACTATCATATTATCTATCGTTTTTTATTTAATTTTTATTATATTCTTAACTATTTATACAATTATTTTTATAATAAATCGTCCTTCCCGACCCAGAAGGACAAAATTTAATAAAATATTTAATATAATTCCTATAATTTAATAATAAAATATACTTCTTATTAAAGTATAAAGTTTTTCAAAAAAAATCACCACTAAGACACTAAGAACGCAAAGAAAACTTTTAATTCGTGTTTTAGTGCCTTTGTGGTATATTATAAATCTTAAATAACTACCTGTAATTATTTAATCAACTTTTCATCAAGGTTCTACACCCCAACTAAGATTACTCGCAATATAACCGGTTATTTTATCCCATTCTATATAACTGCTGCTTGAAGAATTAAAGGAATAGTCATTAGTTTGAGAATAATTTGTCCAATCGGTTTTAGTTATCCTTGCCTGTATCTCCAAACTTCCATTAGGCACCATAACACCTGCCGATTGATTAAAACCTATCTCAACATAATAATCTGCACCGGTTTTCGGCTGGCTCATTTTTGTATAACTTCCCGAAACATACTGAGTTAAAGAAACATACCCGCCGTTTGGTGTTCCCCCTGCATGATCACAATAAAAATTTTGTGTTTTTTCTCCGTCAATTGTATAATAATATCTTAATTTTACATCGGCAAGATCAATTGACTGAGTTCCGGTATTTTCGAGCTTTATTCTTAAATAAAGAGTATTGCTTGTTGAGGATGTACCGCCGTTATAAAACAGCACCTTTATATTTGTATTACCGTTTGATGAACTTGAAGAACTCGAACTTGATGAAGAACTAGAGCTGGAGCTAGAACTGGATGATGAAGAACTTGATGAACTTGAGCTAGAGCTGGATGATGAACTGCTTGAAGAACTTGAAGAGCTAAATGGTTCTAAATAAGGCTTTATCAAATTATATTTTGCCGTATTTATAGTTACCCAATCGGAGTTTAAAATACCGCCTGTATCCCCTGAGTTTGGATTCATACACCAAAAAGTCCATGATGACTTCTTACCGACATATTCCATAAATGTTGTAAACCATATATAAGCTGTACTTGAAGGATTTGTTACAGCACTGTCTTCTATACCAAACTCACCAAATAATAAAGGAGCCATATTTTGTTTGTATATAAACCAGAAATGATCATCCCATATTTCATACATATTGCCTGGAAAATCAGGAGCAGAAAACCATGACTGATTATAAACACCGGGGCCGTATTCATGCGGTGAATAAACAAGATTACCGGCAGGAATTGAAGTAATAGGATAATTTTTAACTCCCTGTAAATTTCCTCCCCACCAGTATGTTTCACCTCTCGGAGCTTCTTCAACACCTTCTACTATTATCAACATATCAGACTTTACATTAAGTATTGCAGCTGCACATTTTTCAGCGGCTTTTTTCCAGTCTGTGTTTCCATAACAGGATTCATCATACCCCCAAGTTGCCGGAGGTTTCATGCCCATACCTGTATTACCGTGAGGTTCATTATTTAAATCGGCTCCAACAACATTCGAGCGGTTTTTATATCTATTTATCATAAAAACCCAGTCATCTATCCAATCCTGCTCCGACCATTCATTAGTATACCATAATGTTTCATTCATATAACCGCTCGCTGCTCTGGAATGGTTGTCTAATATGATTTTTATTCCTAATCTTCCGGCTTCATCAATAATCTTATCCAATACTTCTAATGAACTTAATCCTTCTAAGTCAATATTTAAACCCATCTCACCTGTATACCCGTCTACTCCATACTGATTTATTTGTATGCTGTTTGGATTTTTACCAATCATCTCATTACACCAGGGTATCCTGATACAGTTAAAACCTAGATCTGCAATCTGTTTTAATACTGATTTATAGTCTCTTGTCCATAATCCATGAACAACATAATTTCCGGTTTCAAAACCAAACCAATTAACTCCTGTTAATCTGCCGATACTGCTCGGCATTGCAGTGCCGCGTGCAGCATTCCCATCATAAACTGCTGCTAATTTTGATCCTGTTTTTCCGCCTGATGATCCTGATGAAGCAGCCGGCAATGAACATGAAATATAAATCGTAACTACTGCAATTAAAATTATTGATATAAAGATTGCAAGTTCTTTACATCGTTTATCAATCTTTTTCAACATAAAATTCACTCCTTTGTTTAAATAAGAATCATCAAAACAGACAACTCTTTTTGAATTATATTAATTATTTAAGAGTATGTATAAACCAACCGCCAAGACGTGATGACACAAAGGAAAGAAATAAATATTTTTAAATAATTTCTTAGTGTCTTGGTGTCTTTATGGCAAATTAAATACTGATAAAAAAACATTTTAATTGTTTATAATAACTCCATAATTTAAATATAAAAGAAGCGGGAGGAATAAATCCCGCTTCCTATAGTAAATAATTAAGGCTCAACACCATAAAGTAAAGTTGTTCCGTCATATACAGGGACATAATTAGTTTTTACAACCGTGTTTGTTAATCCCTGATATGACCAGTCATTAGAAGGATCCCAGAAAGATGTTCCTGAGGGTGCGGAAATTCTTAATTGAACTTCACCGGAATATTCTGACTGTCCGCCCGGATAAATATTTGTACCGTCATTAAATCTAACTTCTATATAATAAATATTACCCAAGTCATGAATCAAATTAGAAACAGTAACCGGAAATTCCTTATAATTTGTGCTAACAGTAATATCAGATGCACTGTAACCTGCTGCTATAACTTCTGAAATATCAATATAGTATCTAAAGCTTAGATCTTCTATTAATCTTGCAGGCCATGCAGATCTGTTATTTGTTAATACCTTAACTTCTGTATAGTTTGAACCGCTTGAATTGATTCCTGCTTCTGCAAAAAACTCATCTTCCTTTGTTTCAGGAATAGGGAAATTACCCAATGGTGAGCCGCCGTACATAGCATACATCTTTGCAAGAGAACCAATAAAACCTGCATTGTAATCACATGCGACTTCATTATTCTCAAAATTACTTATTTCATCTGTATAATTACCGCCCTGGTCAGGTCCTCCTACCAATGCGCCATATAAAGTGTGCCTATGATATAAAGGAACACTCTGGCTGTCTGCCCATGAACCGTGAGCTGTCCTGTGATGCGGATGTACCGGCGGATTAACACCAAATCCTACAACATAACTGGAATTTCTTTCATTGTCGCCAAGAGCATAATTAATCTGATTAACTGCAAAATTTCTGTAATCACTAGCTTTTGCAGGATCTGCATTTGCCCAATCCGAATAAACAAAGCATAAGAAAGCAGCTGTAGTTGCATATCTTAATGATCCCCATACATCCAGCCATGCCAAACCTTGAGGTGTAAATCCTTTTGCACCATTCTTCCACCAGTCAAGATGCAGATGTACAAAATCTTTATATTCACTCTTATTGGTTAATTTAGCAAGCATTAGCATCGCACCGTAATGTGAATCATCCCAGCAATGTCCCCATTGATATTCTATATCAGTGGATTGTCCCTGTCGATTTAATAAAGCTACATAAGACTCAGCTTTTGTTAAATATGTAGAATCATCTGTTGCTATATACAACCAAATTGCAGCCCACATTAGCTCATCGATAGGACCGCTCCATGAATTATAAAATCCGTTGGCTGCAGTGTAATTTGCATCGCTCCTGTCTGCATCGGCTTTTGCAAATAATGATTTTGCTTTATTTAAATATGCTTGATTGCCAAGCAGCTTAGATCCTAATGCAAGAGCAGCAGCAGTTTGGGCCATTACAGCTGATAATCCGGAAGAAGCAGAATATGTAGGTCTGTTGCCTGCATTTGCTTCCTTATGGATAACTTCAACTGGACCCCACCAGCTGTGGTCTGCACCACCGTCGCCGATTTGATAAACATATGTAGTACCGTTCCAGCAGTTCGCAAGATACTCAAGTATAAAATTAAGATTATTTTCTAATTCTTCCTTCTGAGCTGCATTCTCAACTGCCGAACCGTACTCGTACAATGTCCAACCCAGCATACTTGCAGTATATGACATAGGCAAATTAAATTTTACATGATCACCTGCATCATATAAACCGCCTAATACACCATCCGACATTGTAGCATCGCCTCTCCATCCTACTCTATTCCAGTCAGGAAGAGGTCCTGCCTGTTGTGCTTCATAAAACCAAATTGCTTTTTGCAGTGCTTCACCATAATTAAAATCAGGTCCGCCTTGCGGCTGTACTGTTATATTAACACCGGCTGAAACAGTCGATGCATTTTCATTATCATATGCTATTGCTGTTAAGTTGTAAATATTATCATCAACATTTGTCCATGTATATTGATATGGACTTGTTGTATCGGTACCTAGAAGGTTTGATCCTTCATAAAACTCAACTTTAACAATAACACCGTCAGCATCGCTTGCACTTGCACTTATTGTTATATTATCACCTTCCGTAAATATTGCATTATTTAAAGGTGCTGTAATTGAAACAGTTGGAGGTATGTTTTGCTGTTGTTCTTCAACTGTAATATTTACTGCTGCTGATGTAGTAGATGCATTATCATCATCTGTTGCTTTAGCTGTTAAGGCATAATCATCCGCAGCTGCATTACTCATAGTTATACTATAAGGAGTTGTTGCATCCTCACCTATCTTAGTACCGTTAGCATAAAACTCTACTAATTGAACTGTACCGTCAGTATCACTTGCACTTGCACTTATTGTTATATTGTCACCTTCATCAAATGAATCACCTTCTGATGGTGATGTAATACTTACGGTCGGAGGCTCATTACCGGAAGGATTAACTGTAATACTCACTCCGGTTGAAGTTTTAGATGCATTATCATCATCTGTAGCTTTAGCAGTTAAGGTATAATCTCCTGCTATCGCATTGCTCCAAATAATGCTATAAGGCGCAGTTGCATCTTCACCTATTTTTGTACTGCCTGCATAAAACTCAACAAGCTCAACAGTACCGTCAGTATCGCTTGCACTTGCACTTATTGTAATATTGGCTCCTTCAATAAATGAATCACCATTTGAAGGACTTGTTATGCTTACTGTTGGAGGATCATTAGGTGTTTCATTAGGTTCAGTACCCCAAACTTTTACATCATTTCTGTAAAGAGTAACTTTCATATGATCTGTGAATGAAGTAATATCCGGGTCAAATGAATAATCATCTGATTGATTATAAAAAGACCAGTTTGTCTTATTCCATCTTGTTTGTATTTCACCGCTCTGTCCGTTTGCATTAATACCGGAACCGCCGCTGAATGTAATCGATACATAATAATTATTTCCGTCTGTCTGGATGAAACTGCCATGTACATTAGAGCTGCCGATTTGTGCATAATCGCAATGGAATTCCTGGGTTGTCGGATTTTCTACTGTATAATAATATCTAATTTCTAAATCTGTAATAGGAACAAGTTCATCGCCTTCATTTATTATATTAAAATGAGCTCTAATACCATTAGTGCTTGCACTTCTCTCCATACATCTATACTGTACTTTTAATTCTGAAGGAGGTATTTCTCCGATTACTTCAATGTTTACAGCTGTAGAAGTTGATGAAGCACTACCGTCATCTGTTGCTTTAGCAGTTAAGGCATAATCACCTGCTGCCGCATTACTCATAGTTATACTATAAGGAGCTGTTGCATCTTCACCTATCTTAGTACCGTTTGCATAAAACTCAACTAATACAATAGTACCATCCGGATCGGAAGCATCGGCAGTAATACTGATATTATCACCTTCATCAAAAGTATCCCCATTGGACGGGGTTACTATTGCAACTGTCGGTAATAAATTGCCTATAACTGAAATATTTATTGCCGTTGATGTAGTAGATGCATTATCATCATCTGTTGCTTTAGCAGTTAATGTGTAATCACCTGCTGCCGCATTACTCATAGTTATACTGTAAGGAGCTGCTGCATCCTCGCCTATCTTAGCACCGTTTACATAAAACTCAACTAATTGAACAGTACCGTCAATATCATCAGCGTCTGCGCTTATAATAATGTTGTCACCCTCATCAAATGAATCACCTTCCGACGGTGAAGTTATACTTACTGTCGGAGGTTCATTATCTGATGGATTAACTGATATATTTACTGCCGTTGATGTTGTTGATGCATTACCGTCATCTGTGGCTTTTGCAGTTAATGCATAATCACCTGCTGCCGCATTACTCATAGTTATACTATAAGGCGCTGATGCATCTTCACCTATCTTAGTACCGTTAACATAAAACTCAACTAACTCAACTGTACCGTCTGTATCATCAGCATCTGCATTTATGATAATATTGTCACCCTCATCAAATGAATCGCCTTCCGACGGTGAAGTAATACTTACTGTAGGAGGTTCGTTCGGTATTTCATTATAAGGGATTCCCCATACAAGCTGACCGTTCCTGTACAATGTTACTTTTTTCCATTCTGTGAATGAAGTTAAGTCAGGATCAAATGAATAGTCATCTGACTGGGCATAAACAGACCAGTTGATTTTATTCCATCTTGTCTGTATTTCACCGCTCTGTCCGTTTGCATTAATACTTGGTGCTCCGCTTGAGAATGATATTTCTACATAATACTCATTGCCGTCTATTTGAACAAAATTAGCACTTACATTTGAGCTTCCTATTTGAGCATAATCACAGTGAAACTCCTGAGTTGCCGGATTTTCAAGAGTATAATAATATCTCATTGTCAACTCCGACATTGGCACACTTGTAATACCTGTATTTAATATATTAAAATGAGCTCTTATACTGTTTGCTGTTGCTGATCTTTCCATACATCTGTATTGTACTTTTAAATCACCCTCAACGCCTTCTCCATATACAATTATATTTACAGGATTGGAGGTCTTATAACCTTCTTCATCATCAGTTGCCTTTGCTGTTATTGCATATTGTCCCTGTGCTACATTATCCCAGGTAATAGTATAAGGAGCATTTGCATCTTCACCTATCTTAGTACCGTTTGCATAAAACTCAACCAGCGTTATTGTACCATCTGTATCCGTAGCATCTGCACTAATAGTAATACTGTCACCTTCTTCATACTCACTGTTATTTTGTGGTGCTGTTACCGAAACTATTGGAAGCTGATTTTCAGGATCAGGTATCTCACCATCAATAAAAAATTTACCGTATTCTGCATTTGCTAATGCTATATCTATCTGTGCCCATGTTCTGTGATAATTAGCACTAAAATCAACACCGGCATTATAAGCATCTACAAGATCCTGATACATAGGATCATTCATATATTGTGTTCTTATATCAATAAATTTTACACCAGGCTCTATTATATCTCCGTTAGCCATCTGTCCCTGCCAGCCTTGAGGTATATATATTTCCTGATCAAAAAATCTGTTAAAATCACCTCTTTCTTCTGTAACACTAACGCCTTTATCATCTCTGAATGATGCCCACATTCTGTCCAATAATTCTTTTGCCAGGTCTCTTGCATCTTCATCAAGAGTATCCCATCTGTAAGTACCGGCAGCATAATAAGTTAGAGCTTTTGCCAAACATGCTGCTATACCGACATCCTGATTATAATTTTCAATTGTTACATGAAGGCTGCTGTTGTCACCCGGATTTGCAGGATCCCAAGTATCAGGCTCACCTTCCCAGCTTAATTCTACAGGTATTTCATATGTACCGTCTGCCAGTAATCTGACTTCTGATTTAACCCAAGTTATCCATTTATCCAATACTTCTTTTGCAAGAGAATCATTTGTTAAGAAGTAATATTCACATAATCTTTCCATACTCCATGCCTGCCATCCAAACCATGTATTGCTGCCCGGATCATGATATACAGGATGATCATCATATGCAAGATCATAAAATGTTGACTTGCCTGCAGGATAAGGATCATAACTGCCGTTCCAGCTGTTTGTTGCCCCGCCGGCTATTGCACCTTCAGGAGATTGAAGCCATTTATAAAACTCTAACTGCCTCTGCAAACTTATCTGCCAGTCGCTTTGTGCAGTAGGAGAATTAGGTATAAAATCACCCTGTGTACTTAATATCCATGCCGCTACCGGGTTTTGATAACCGAAATGTGAATGACTGCAGCCTATTCTCCAAGCCCAGCTTGAAGAAGTATCGATTGATCCGCCCCAGGCATAATACCATGACAGTAAGAAATGAGCACTATCCCTGCCTGTTGCCCCCTGTGCTGACTCACTCTGGCAGCCTATCGGCTTAAAATATTTATCAAACAAACAAAGACGTAAGTAATCACCCATTTTCTTTGCTTTATCAATAGGCAACTCATTTAGAGGATTCAGCTCCTGTTTTTCAGCCCATTTATATGCCCAGTATAATGCTTGAACTGCTCTTGCATCTGCATCTGGTGCATTTGTATAACGCCATTGCTTAGAATAACTGGCATCCCCGGTAAAAAGATCTAAGAATCCATTAGGACCGCCCCAATTAAATTCTTCCCATGATGGATGAGGCACTGTTTCCCAGCAGGATTCCTGCTCACCTCTCTGGAAAGTATTAATGTATGAAGGAGTACTTACACCGTCACCCATGTTGCCGTAACCGTAAAAATTGTCACAGTCCAACAGCCAATGCATACCATAAACATCATCTGTACCGTATGTTGAGCTTAATTCATCAGATATCGGATCCTGTCCAACTGGTACTGATGAGTTTAGCTGTGAAGGATAACCTGACGGCAATGGATGCTCGGATGCATAAGTAGCAGGACTATTGGGATTATAAGTACTGTTTGTCGGTTGAAGACTATGAGTAGGTATAATTACCTGTTCCATTTTTGCCCAGGCATTATTTAAATAACTCCAGTCACCCGTTATTCTCCCGTACATTGCTTCAAGCCATATCCAGTAACTAAAAGCCTCACTTGTTGTCTCATGCCCGTAATCAGGTGCTTCAACAATAAGAGTCTCTATAGAATGATACGGCACTCCATCTGCACTTAAATAGCCGTTATTAGGATCATGAATCTCTTCCCATAAATCCATAAACCGCTGAACATATTCATTCTGTTCCTGTGCAAATACAAATGGAGTTAACATAATTAGTAAGATAAAAATCAAAATATTAAATTTCATTTTCATAAATAAACTCCGTTAAAACTTAATTTCTTTCTTATAAACTTTTTTTAGCTTATAATTTTTTCATTGCAAATATACATTTTAAAATAATCAAAACTACGTCATCATTATACCTCCTTAACTTAACACTTTTCAAAATTTGATAATTTCTAAAATTAAAATAATCCATCCGTATACTATTTGTAAATATATATAGGTAAGGTCAAATTTACTTTTTAACCCTGACTTTTATAAACAAATATGAAAAATGATTTGCAACAGGTTGCAAGTTGAGGTTAAATATTATTTTTGACCTTAATATTTTACTCACAGGCGGGATAAATAATTTTATGACTAATCATAAAGGATATTTATCGCAAAGACTCTAAGGCACTAAGAAGAAATAAAGATAAAATTTTAAAATATGATTAAATAAGTGGCAATTTTTAATTATATAGTTTTTTAATGGGAGAATAATAAATCAACTTCGTTGAAATTCAGTACAGTTTTATAAATTAATATCATTTTCATAATCATCAAGATTTTTACCATTTTTTAGATGCCATTCTTTTGGGCCATTTACTGCTCTATTTTTTACTACTGCTGCAGCGGCAGAACTTGATGTAAAATCTATGTCTTTTTTTAAAATAAAGCATCCATTATATTTAGAATCCTCAACATATTCATCTGTTTCAAATTTTTTCCTTAATGGATAATAAGTATGTTTACTAAAACTCGATCTTTCTTCTTTTTCAAGAAACGATCCGGCTAGAAGCCTATAACCATTCTGGGTAATTATTAATTTTCCCTGTAAAATATTTCCATTTTCATCAATTCTATCAGTAGTCAAATTTAAATAAAAAATATTATCATTTTTATTAATTATTAATTCTTCTTTTTCTGATGTTTTTGTAAAATCAACGATTCCTAAATTATCTAAAATAAAAATTATATTATCTAAAAAATAATACATATCATCAATATCAGATGCAGGTAATTTTGATCCAGTTGGAATTACATTATTTTCAATTTTTATTGTGCTTGGGTTTGATTTAGCTATTTCAAATAATTTATTTTCAAGCCATCTTACATGTGCTTTTGTAAGAGATGTATCTTTACTTATAAAAATAATAAAATAATCCCACCAATCCTTTTGTGTGTAATGATTATTAATCCTAGAATTAACTTCATCCGCTTCACCAATATAAATATTTTTTATAATATCAAAATTAGATTCTTTTAATAAAAAATAAACACCAGGTAAAGATAATTCATCTATTGATTGTACCAATTTTACATGTTTCCTTTCACCAATATATGCTTTTCCTGTCCAATTACTAAGTTCAGCGGTTTTCAAATTTTTATAATCAGTACCCATTATGTACAATTTTATTGTACGCCCTCTCATATTTTAACTTCTCCTCCTTCACTTGATTTCCGACAACTCCATTTGTAATCACTCCCCCCATATAGTACTTATTTAAGGATTTAAATCTATTATACAGTTATTTTTTATAAAAAAAGCGGAATGATTAACAAATTTAGAATGTATAAACAGGGCATAATTAATTTCTCTTGAAAGAGAATAGGTAATAACCTGTTCCTTCTGTTTTCTGTTAACCTCAATTATATTATTAACCTTATACCTTTTAATCATTTCTAAATATTTTTCATTATCAATACCCAGATCATAATTATTTTGAGGTATTCGTAAGCATGGTATTAGAGGTTTATCTATATTGTTGAATAATATATTATTATAGTCAAGTTTATCCATCTTAATATATCCGGAAGGAGTCTGGATCAGGAAAGCCAAGAGATAAAACCAGTAACTTTTACGTGTAATATTTATACTGGGAAACTTTATTGTACCGTCTTTATAGTAATAAAAAAGATAATTATGGTTTGTCATATTCTCATGATCATAATCTATGATTAAAATTATTGTCTTATCATCAATATTTTTTTGATAATTTTCAAAATAAAATGAATTTAAAAATTTATTGGAAAAAAAATCCTCTTTATTGACACCTTTAAACCCTGATTCATGATTTATATTTAATTCCCAATGATAATACCCTCTTATACCTTCAATTATTTCTTTTTCAATTTCAACCTTCCTTGAGATTGAAGTTTCCAGTTCTTTGATCTCATTTTCTTTTTTATTAACGAAGTTTTCTATTGTTTTGATTTCAATCATTTTATTACTGATATTCTTATAAAAATCAAATAAAAACCAAAAAAATAAAAAAATCAATAAACAAATAAATCCATATAAATAACTGATAAAATTATTAAAAATCATAAAATTATTAGAAAAAACAATCGGATTTTTTACATAAAAATCCCCTGAAGCAATGCTGTCTGATTTTTGAGTTTCAAATAATAATCTCATTTGAAACTGAAACAAAAAACCTCTGTAATTATTATTACTTAACTTAATATTCTCAATCCTTTTTAAACGGGATAACGGTACAATCGGCTGGTAAGTATCATCCAGTTTAAAATCTTTAAATGGGAAAATTATATTGACAAATCCATTAGAGTCAACAGGAATTTCTTTTGTGCAGACATACTGAAACTGTAATAATCTTCTCGAAAAAATATTTTGTTTTTTACTTACAACAGCAGAAAGTTGTACCGTAGGATTAATACTATCCTGATCCATTTTTAAATAAACAGGAATCTGTATTGCACTGTATTTATTAAGATTAATCAAGCCTTCCGGTTTATTTAACTGACCAAGGTTTGTGAATATCAGTATTACCCAATTACTCAAATTTTTGATATATTCATCTGGATACCTGAAATCAAAACAAAGAGCCTTTTTTTCTTTTGATTTGTCTATATTAAAAATAAACTCATATCCAAGATCTTCTTTTATTTTATTTTTATTATTATCTTCTTTTATGCTGGAAAGAAAAAAAGAATCAAAAACCAGATTGCTTCCGGGTAATTGCGGATTAATTATAAAATCCCTATCTGACTTTAAAAAATTTAACTCATCCTCAATATCAAGGATTTTATCCGGACCCGGCATATTCATTATTGTATTAAATAAAAAACCAAGAGAAAAACAAATAAATAATCCAAAACCGAATATTAAATATTTAAATACTTTATTTTTCACAATACGTTTCATAATATGTTATATTAAATACCTTTGCAACAATATTTTTATTTACTGCTGATTTCTAAATCAATAAAATTTTGTTTTTTTTGTTTATACAAATTAATATCAGCTTCTACAAGCAATTCCTCAAAAGAAATATTATTTTCTACGTTATATTCTGCAACTCCGACTTTTAAAAATATTTCATACGATTTATTATATGTTTTATTGACTTTCTTTATAAGTGCCTGTAAATTTTTATTTTTTGTCTTTAATAATTTTCTATCTTTATTTACAGATAGTATTGTAAATTCATTACCGCTTATTCTTGAGATTATATCGGAATCAGCAAATAATTCATTTAAAACCTCTGTTGTCTTAACCAATGCAAAATCACCCTCTGCATGTCCGTAATTATCATTAATCAATTTTAAGTTACATATTTCTATAATAAATAATAAAAGGCTGCCATTTGTTTTAGTAACAGTATTATATAATTGTTCGCCATTTGTAAAAAAACCGCGCCTATTATAAAGTCCGGTAAGCTCATCTTTTAAAGAAAGACTTTTTAACTTTTTATTAGTATATTCTAGCTCTTTTAAGGCTTCAATTAATTTCTGCTCTGATTCTTTTCTTTTTTGAAACAAAAATACAGAATATAAAGCATTACTAATTTGAGTCCGAAGCATCTCATAGATTATTCCTTCCGGAGGCCCCTGTTCGAATAACACGAATCCAAGCTGTTTTTCACGAAAAAATAAGGGTTTTAAAATCATTGAAAACGATTTATTTACAGGCAACAGTATATCTTTTATAAAATATTCCGTTTGAAAAAATCTGCCTTCTTCTTCCATTTTAAGATGCCCTTTTTTATCACAGGCTAAAATTAACCTGGACCACTCAGGTATAACAAAAGTATCAGTTTCAACTTCATCTTTATACAATGATATAAAACAGCTGTTAATATCCAGACGGGGTAATTCTTCTGCCAGAATATCCATAATCTGATTAATATCATTTTTTGTAAATAAAGATTGGCTTATATCATTTAAAACTTCAAGCTGTAACTCCGACTGCAGTCTTTGATAAGCCTGTATATGCTTACTCATTTCACCTATCAATATTCTTGCCTGCTGAGTCATATTATCCGCTTTTATCAATAATTCATAATTATTTAATTTATCGGTAATCCGGTTTTTAAATATCGTAACAATATCCTGCCATATGGAATGATCTTCAAATTTATCAATTATTTCATTTAATTTTTTATATAAATATTGAATAAATTTTGCTCCGTCCTCATCCTTAGATGTTAAATTATTACAAAACGAATCAAAAAGTTTTAATCCAAAGTCCACGAGAATATCTTTATTGACTTTTGATTTTATATTTAATTGTAAAAAATCACCTCTTATATTATCTCTCTCTTTTACTAATTGACATTTTATTTCTTTTAAATTATTTTCAGTTAATTTTAAATCATTTATACCTTTTAATAATATATTAGAAAAACAGCCGCAGGACTGCCTTATAATTAACTCGGATGGTAACTCTGTCGCAGCCGGAATATTCTTATTAAATATCTTTTTTAATAATAATTCTACTGCATTAACACCAAGCTGAAATATCGGCTGGCGTACCGTTGTTAATGGTGGCATCGCAGCAGTAGCTTTAACACTATCATCAAAACCTGCAATAGCAACATCTTCCGGAATATTATATCCTCTTTTTTGAAGCTCTTTCATTGCCCCTAATGCCATATGATCATTAGCTGCAATAATAGCGTCAAATTTAACTTTATTCTTATCTATAAAAAGATCAACCGCTTCTTTTCCTGAAGGCATTAAAAAATTACCGGGAGCCACTAAATCCTGATCAAATATAAGATTATTTTTCTTTAATTTATCTTTATAAATATTAAATCTTAATTCTGATTCTATATTTTCCTCAATACCTTTAATAAATGCTATTTTTTTATATCCATGATCATTTATAAAATGATCCATCAATTTTTCCATTGCTTTCTTATTATCAATATATATACTGGGTATATCCTTATTAATATCGCCGACAAATACTTTTGGTATATCTTTAAATCCGCTAATAAAATTATAAAATTCTTTTTCGGTTGTAAATGATCCTATTGTTGACATTATAATTAATCCGTCAATATCATTAGAATTAATAAATTGATATATAATATTTCTATGTTCTTCAGAAAAATTATAAGGAGATCTTTTTAATGCTCCGCCGGCAAAACATAATAAATTTATATTATTATCCTTTGCCGCCTGTGTAACTCCGGCTCTTAATACAGTTTTATAGCCTTCAACATCAACAAGCCCTTCAACTTCAATTAAAAGCCCAATTGTTAATTTAGATTTTTTGCCTCTCTTTAATAACATTTTTAAATCCTCATGACTCTTAAAACATTAAATAAATTTAAATATAAAATTTTATTACACTATTATTTATATTATAAATTTTAAAAAAATCAAATAAAGTTTAACTGTTGTAAGAAGGAATTTATAATAAAATAAAAAAACTAATTGATTTTATTATATTTTTTATATATAATTACTATGGGAAGTTCTAAATAAATTAATTTTATTTGCAAATATACATTTCAAAAGATGTCCCTCATTATATATCGGCAGTTAATTATAAATTTATTTAAAAAAATATTTTTCAAATTTAATGAAAAAATAATTATCTTGTGAAGCAGGGGGTTATAATGAAACATGCATTTAAAATTTTATTTTTACTATTATTTTTAATTATCTTAACAAATTTTATCTTTACTCAGGAAGTAGCTTTACAATATAAATGTTTCCACAAAGATAATATTACAAATCAAATCAAACCGCATTTTAAAATAATAAACCGGACAAATATTGATATCAATTTAAATGATTTAAAGATTAGATATTATTTCACATTAGAAGATCCTGAAACCCAGCAATTTAATGTGGATTGGGCTGCAATCGGAAACATATATGTAAACGGCATCTTTAAATGTATTGATAACAATGAATATTATGTTGAAGTAAAATTTGACGAAAATTCCGGTATATTAAATCCAGGCAAAGATACCGGAGATATCCAGATTAGATTTAATAAAATTAACTGGACAAATTATAATCAAACTGATGATTATTCATTTGATGAAAATATATCAGATTATATAGATTATACAAGTGCCTGTCTTTATTATAAAGATGAATATTTAATATGGGGACAGACCCCATCAGGAGATATCGGTGATCCGTCACTTATAGAAAATAACAACAATAACAACAACAATAATGGAGACGATGAAGATGAAGAACCAATAGCTGTACAGGATGATGACTGGCTCCATACAGTTGGTACAAATATAGTTGATAAAGACGGCAACATAATACGAATAACCGGTATAAACTATTTTGGTTTTGAAACAATTAATATGTGCTTTCAAGGGTTATGGGCATCTGACTTAATAACAAATCTCGATTTAATTGCTGATCTGGGATTTAATCTTATCAGAGTACCGTTAAGCGTTGAGCTTGTAAGTAAATGGAGAGATGGAGAATACCCGATGCCGGGAAGCGGCAGTGTCAACACATGGCAGATGAATGAATATTTAATAGGGAAAAATAGTCTGGAAATATTTGATTATGCCCTGGATTATTGTAAAAAACTCGGATTAAAAGTCATGCTTGATATGCATGAAGTATTAAAAGACAGAAAAAGAAATATGTGGTATTATCAGGGATATACTCCCGAAGATTTTTATACATGCTGGGAATGGCTTGCTGAAAGATATAAGGACAATGATACAATTATTGCAATCGATTTATTTAATGAACCTCACGGAAAAGTATATATTAATGATTACAGCAGTGAAGGTGAACCGGCAATATGGAATAACAGTGATCTGCCTAATAATTTTAAAAAAACTGCAGAAACCGCAGCAGCAAGAATACTGGCAATAAATCCTAATTTATTAATAATGGTGGAAGGCATCCACAGTTTTCCAAAAGACCCTATTAATAATAATTATATATTAACCAGTTATAATGATAAGGAGTTTTATTGGGAAAACTGGTGGGGCGGCAACTTACGCGGTGCTGCTTACTATCCAGTCAATCTCGGTCAATACCAGTCGCAGCTTGTATATGAACCTCATGATTACGGTCCGCGTGTTTGGCCTGACCACCCATGGTTTAGAGAGGGCTTTGATGATATAATTTTATTTAATGAATGCTGGCAGCCTAATTGGTTTTATATTTACGAAAACGGTATGGCACCGCTTTTAATCGGCGAATGGGGATGTAAAATGGATATGGAAACAGATATAAAATGGTTTTTATATTTTGCTGATTTTATTAAAACCCATAATCTCAATTACACTTACTGGTGTTTTAATCCTAACTCACATGACACGGGAGGAATCATAAAAGAAGATTATGTTACCTTGGAGTCAGAGAAATATGAAATAATAAAACCGACTATATGGATGGATGAGAATGATAGAGGTATTGGTTTAGATCATATAATATCGCTTGGAGAAGACGGCACAAATATTACAGAATATTACAATTTAGGAAATTAATAAAAAATTATAATATAATCCCCTTAAAAAATAGGGGCGATTAAATAGTTATTTTTAGTCGCCCCGTTTTTTAACGGTTATTATTTATAAAAGTGAAATTAATCACTTTATATAATCAGGCTCAATACCCCAGATTAATTTTCCATTTCTATAAAGAGTTATATTATAATTCTCATAATAATCCCAATCGGTCGACATATAAGAATAATCATTTAATTCATTATAATTAGACCAATCTATTTTATTAAATCTTAATTGTAACTCCCCTGTATTACCATTCTTTGATAAAATTAAATTACTTCCTTTAAAGCCAACCTGTAAACAATAATCCGCATTATTTTTAGGATATGAAAAAGGAGGATTATAAAGATCAATAAATTCACCTTTTATATTATCTTTACCAATTAATGCATAATCAACAACTAATACTTGTTCATCTTTACTGTCTACTGTAAACCAATACTTTATTGTTATTTCATTTAGTAGGACATCAACTGTTCCATAATTTTCCAATACAATATGAGGTTTTATATGATTATTATCAACTTCCTGATGATCTCCGTCCCTGTACAAAACTCTAATATTATTACCTGATCCGTTAGAATACCTGGACCAAAACTCACCGTTATTAATACTTCTGGCACCATATTCAGAATATACACATGCATATAAAACTTCATTATAATAAGGATTAACACTTATATTTACAGGCACATGGTATCTTGTTATATTTGCTTTATGAATATTTTTCCATATATTATTCATATCTTTTAACCAGATACCGTCCATATTATTATCAATCAGCCATCTGTTATTCTCAAAAACAGCATAAATATAGTTTTGATTATTATTTAATGCTAACGATACAACCGGTTTTAAAGGCATATTATCTGATCCGTCTGCCTGTCTAATATACTGCCAATTTTTATCTATACCTGCCACATTATGAGTTTCGAAAATATTACCTTTTGATGTACCGGCAATAACATGATTTTTATCAGCTGTACTGATATAGACAATACTGACCGTCTCATCATCTTCAAGCACAAGATCAAGCGGATCATTTTCAATGGTATTATTCCAATTATATCCTCCATCTTCACTTATATATACATAACCGTCGGTTATTATATACATTATATTTGTATTTAAAGGATTAAAAGAAATATTCCATATTCTGCCCCAAACAGAATAAATTGGAAACCAGTTGTCGCCGCCATCTATCGTTTTCCATAAGTATGCACCATATCTCTCACCTTCAAATGATATATAAATTTCATTAACATCATGAGGATTAACAGCAATGGATGTTACCATATGTCCTCCATTAATCGAATAATCATTTTTTGAAATAATTTCCTCCCAAACCGGTTCGGCATTATTTGCATCGTATGTTTTATATACTGCTCCGTTAGAATATCCGGCAAATGCAATATTATTATTACCTGCCATTTGAGTAATAACCGTTATCATGGGAGTATCACCGATAGATCCGTCAATCGGCTCCCATTTATCAATATTTGTAAAAATATAAAAGCACAATATAAAGATATAAATTAATACAACAATTATCTTTTTCATTATATGTCTCCTGAATTAATATTTTTTAATTAATAAAATTTAATGAAAATTAATATAATATGATTTTCAAATCAAAAAAAATTAAGAATTAATAGAACTACCCCAATACTATTTAAACCTCTAAATAATTTTAACTTTCTGCATTCATGCATTTTGTAAAAATAAATATAGAGGCTGAATAATAAAATTCGTAAGAATATTAACATCAAAATGATAAACTGTCATGTAAACTATGGTTATAAAAAATATAAACTTTGGTTATAAATATTAATTGATTATTTAAAATGATTTAATAATTCTATCCTGTTTCCCACATTACATTTTTTATATATTTTATTTGTGTACCCCTTTATTGTACCTGTTCTTAGATTTAATATACCTGCAATCTCCTTGTTTTCCTTACCCTCTATAATAAGCCGAGTTATTTCCTTTTCTCTTTTTGATAAAGCTAAGCCGTAACATTTATTATCAAAGGTATCTGATGCTTTTTCATTTATATTTTTATTTCTTAATATGCTGGATATATGATTTTCAAATTCTTTTATATTTTCTTCCGTAATCAGTCTTTTTAAATCTATAATAGATGATATTTTGCCGTACAGCTCCTTAACATCAAAAGGCTTTGTTATATAATCTACAACATTTTTAGTATAACCTTTCATTCTTTCCATATCGCTGTTTTTAGCCGTCAAAAATATAAATGGTATAGCCCTTAATCCTTCATCCTTTAATAGTTCATTCCTGAATTCATATCCATCCATCTCATTCATCATAATATCAGAAATAATTAAATCCGGTTTTACCGGCATTGAATGGATTTTTTCCAATCCTTTATTACCGTCTTCAGCCATAAATACATTAAAAATATCATAAAACTCCAATTGCAAGTAATATAGTAAATCTTTATTATCTTCTACAATCAATATTGTCGGTTTTTTCGGATCAACCGTCTCTTTTTTAAACTCAATATGATTAATATTTGGAGAATCAATTATGACATTTTCATTGTATTTTTCACTAAAAGAACGCTTAAATTTAATAACAAATGAAGTCCCTCTATCTAATTCACTCTTTACATCAATAGTACCATTTACTTCATTAATAATCTGCTTTACAATACTCAATCCTAAACCAATCCCCATTAATTTATATTTTTTATTATTTATCTGATAAAAAGGTTTAAATATATCTTCTATCTTATCCGGAGGTATACCGATTCCGTTATCTTCTACTTTTAATATTACATGAGAATCATCACAGTTTAGATATATATTGACTAATCCGCCTTGTCCTGTAAATTTAACAGCATTATCAAACAAATTATTTAAAACCCGGTCAATGGCATATGGATCAATATTGATAAACAGTTTATCCTTGATATTGCAATTAATAGAAATATTCTTGCTGTTCGTATTCTTGATATACTGTTGTATTTTTTCTTTAACCGTCTTGCTTAAATTGATATTTACATTATTATAATTAAAAAGTGACTTACCTCTTTCAATCATTTCTATATCCAGATAATCCATTACAAATCCTTCAAGTTTATTTAAATTGCTTTTTATTATATCAAATTCAATATTACTATTTGTATTATTAACAATCTTTTTAAAGCAATTTTTTAATATTGTAATGGGATTTTTTATCTCATGAATTACCGCTACAAAAAAACTTCTTGTCTGTTTATTTATTTTATTAATTTCATTATTAGCATTCTCCAGCTCCAATGTTCTTTCTTTAACCTTATCCTCCAAAGTATGTTTTAAAATCATAAGGTCTTTATAATCACTACTCAAATTACTTGCTAATGAATATGCACTCATTACTGCAAAAATAAGAAAGCCGGTATTAGCAACTAAAAGCTGGATTAAAACATTAATCCCCAGTAATGAAAGTAAAGGATATGATGTATAACATATGTAATGTATAAAAACACCTATTATAATGTATAATTTATCAGGATCTTTATAATATGATTTACAAATAATTTCTTTACTTATATAGATCCAATATATTAAGCCGTATAATATTGCAGGTATTACAAAAATCTGATTAGCCAATATATAATTTTTTATATTTATCGCTATTATAATACCCGATATAGAGGGTGATACTATAAATAGAATATAACTTATTATTATTGTATTCTTATGATTTTTGATATTTAAAGATTTATATAAAAACAATGATATAGCAAGAATGCATAAAGAATTGGCAATAAGCCTTAAAGTAAATTCCAAATCAAGATGCATGCCGATTTTTTGAGAATAAATAGAAAAGTTTTTTGCAGCCAAAACAAACGCAAAAGTAATAACAAGAAATGAATAATACAATTTATTTTTATCTTTTTTTCTGCCTAAATATATCATTAAATGATAAAAAGCAAGTGTGGTATAAACACCTGTTAGAAGACACCAAACATTTTTCATAATAAGACCCTTAAATAATTTCAAGATGGGAATATGTTTTATAACATTTAAATAATAAAAGTCAATGAAATCCATATTTAACTATATGTTTTTTACAGAATATATAAAAAGCAAAATAATCAAATAATATTAATGATTTATTAAAATTTTATTAAGTAATACTATATATTAAAATTTAATTTGCTAATTTTATTAAGATTGTTATACTTTAAATATAAAAGACATTTTTAAAAACAGGTATATTTTTGTGGATAACAGCGGACTAAAGCATTCATTTGATGAGCTCCTAAAAATAATTAAAAAAAAATATCATATAAAAAATTATATTAAAAAAGAAGACTACTCTAATGATTTCAGTCCGCAATCAAATCTTATATATATAGCATTAAACCCTGATGAGGATATATCACAGATTGTATATGCTTATTTAATATTACAAAAAATACATCTTCATCTCAAAAATTATCTTCTTAAAGTTAAAAAAAAACCTTATGGCTATAAAAATGAATTTTTGGATATATTTAATGATATATTTATTGATAATTTTTTAATATTCAGGGAAATATCTAAATATATAAAAGAAGAGCATTTACACTATATGAATATCTGGTTTGACGGATTTTTTATAAGTAATTTTAATAAACTGATAAATAATTCTCAAAAAAAATATCAAAAAATACAACCTCATTTATTTTTCTTTATACTATTATATCTTGCCCTGCCTAGAATATCGAAAGTTTTTAAAGAAATTCCATTTACATCGGTAATATCATTTCATAAATCCACACATGATGCCTGGCAGCAGTCATTAAAATTATTTGATGAACTGGATTTTATTAATCCGATTGATAAAAAATCGGTTAAAATCATCGATCTTTTTTTATTCTCATTTTTTGAATTATCTTTAGAAATCAATAATAAAAGCGAATTGGTTTTTAATGATCAAAGTATAGCTAAGTGTATTCACTTTATTAATAATCTTATAAATAAAACAGATGAAATGATTAATAACATCAATAAAATAAGAGAAGAAATAATTAAGAATCCTGTTTAATATATTAAGGCTCGAGTCTATTAATGTCCCTTGGGAAAAGGCTTGCTTCTTTAACATTACTCAAATCGCAGAGTTGAGCCGTAAGCCTTTCCAATCCCAAGCCTAATCCTCCGTGAGGAGGCATGCCGAATTTAAATGTCTGAAGATATGACTCAAAGCTGTCAATATTCATATTGAGTTTTTTCATCTTTGCGACATAATCTTCATACTTGTGAAGACGCTGCCCGCCGGTTGTAATCTCGAGTCCTCTAAAAAGCAAATCAAATGACAGTGTCTTATCAGGATCACCAGGATCATCCATTGTATAAAAAGGCCTTTTTGCACTGGGAAAATGTGTTACAAATACAAACTCCGTATCCCATTCTTTTTTTGCATATTCACAAATAAGTTTTTCCTCTTCCGGTTCCAGATCCTTTTCACCTCTAAAATCTTTTTTATAATTATAAAAAATAATATCATGAACCTCATCAAGCTTAACGGTTACTATTTTATCAAGCTTAGGTATTTTTATGTCTAAAAGTTCTATTTCATTTTTACAGTCAATTTCCAATCTCTCCATTATTGACTTTAACAGATTGGCTTCAACCTGAATAAGATCCATAAAACCATTAATAAAGCCCATTTCAAAATCAAGAGATATATATTCATTTAAATGTCTTGAAGTATCATGTTTTTCCGCTCTAAAAACAGGACCTGCTTCAAATACCCTGCCGTATACCCCAACCATGATTTGCTTATAAAATTGAGGAGACTGCGCAAGATATGCTTCCCTGTCAAAATATGCCAGTTTAAATATATTCGCACCGCCTTCCGCACCGGATGCAACAATCTTTGGTGATGAAATCTTGGTAAAACCTATTGAATTTAAATATCTGCCGAACTCAAAACATATTGTTGCCGCTATTTTAAATATTGCTCTTTCATGTGTATGCCTCAGGGTCAGAGGTCTTAAATCAAATTTAGTACTTAGCCCCACATTCATTTCCTTTTTTGTTGTATCAACAGGCAGCGGATTTACAGCAGGCTCAGATAAAACTTCAATATTTAATATATGAATCTCAAAATCTCTGGGGTTTATCGCTTTATCCTTGATGTTAGTTTTTTTTACAATACCCCTTATTTTAACTGCAGACTCTACTTTTAATTCCTCAGGCGGTATATTAATATTATTTTTATCAATAACGGTTTGCATTGTATAATTCGGTGTCCTTAATATTAAGAATGCACCCCAGCCGAGAACTCGTAAATTTTGTATCATTCCTTTAATCTCAATTTCTTTTTCTTCCATTCCGGCAAAATCAATAAAAGAACTTTGATCTTTAATTATTTCAAACTTCTGCATCATAAACTCCATTTAAAATTATTCTTTACAGCAATATAAAAAATACTAAGACTTTAAAAATGAAAAAATATTTTAAAACTGCTTTCAGTAATTGTCCTGGTGAATATAAATAAATTTATTTATAATATATCTAAGGTGGTAATATAAAATATTATAAAAAAAAAAGCAAGCAACTATTGATTTCTGTATCTATTTATCATTTCTATTGTTTTCATATCAAGAGGATTATTTCTCTTTTTAAGATTATTAACTATTAAATCTATTTTATCATCAGGTAAATGCTGACCAAATTTAAATTTTGCCGTAACAACAACAGGTTCTATTGATATAATTGCCGTATTGTTTAATACCCTTTTAAATATTTCATCAGCAGCATTCATTTCATTATAATTTTTTTCAGGCTGTATTTTTTCCATTAATATATTTAAAATTTCAATCTTTTCATCATCATCATTAATTATAGAAGCTCTTCCTTTTATTAATACACATTTAAAAAACATACTTGCATTACATGGCATTTTACTTCCCGTATAGTATGATGGTATAAATGAATATTCTTTATATACGGTAAAAGAAATAAGCCTTTTATCATTTAATAATTTAATTTTTTTACCTTTTTTTGATCCATGAATATAAATCCTGTCGTTATAATATTGATAATTTACAGGTAATGTGTATGGAAAATCATCCATATCAACCAATGATAAAATACCTGTATTTTGCTCATTCAAAAATGAGATAATTTCATTCTCATCCGTAATTTCAAATTCTTCTCTTCTCATAATAATCACTCCTTGTAAATAATCAAATTATCTATCGGCAATCTTTTTTACAAGATCAGAATCAGGTTTTAAAATAATACCTGACCTGTTATTCCAATCGCCCTTATCCGTTATACCCTTATCAAACTCTTCATCACTATCCGCAATGATAATATTTACCGACAGCTTTTTATCATTCTCATACATTACTTCATCAAACAGGTAGTCATATTCATCCGTATTTACTGTAGTCCTGACGAGCATATATATATCATTCCTTAATCTAAGCCTGACATGATAAACAGGTAAGCCCATTTTACTAAAATCCGTCTGAAAAAAATAAATTATATCTCCATCCTTTAAGCCATTAAAAAAAGTATTAAAAATCGCTAAAACCTGATTATATGCTTCAATATCAACAAAAACTTCCATGTTTTTTGTAAGATTAAATTCTTCTACTTTATAAACTTCAATTTTATCATCAGTCCCCCTGGCAAATAATGTTCCATTGTCAGTTAAGGCTATTGATGTTTGAGAATAATTATTATACTCTTTATTATCATCAAGATTAAAATAAATAATGTTTGCTTTATAATCTATAATGGCAACCCTATGGTCTTTGCATAACACAATAAGGCTCTTATTATCATTAAAAAATTGTATACCAATGACAGAAGTACTAAAATATTTATTTAAATTTAAGATTAATTTATTATTTTCAATATTATAAATTTTAACTGATCCATTTTCAGTTCCTTCAGCTATTAACGCATCATTATATGACATATCTATACAATAAATCGGATTATTGGAGCTTTTATCACTGATAAAAAAAGGCTTTGTAATAATATCATCCCATTCAATCATATAACCCTTTATTATCCCATCCAGTGCACCTGTAAAAACAGATTCTGTTTTATGACTAAATAATACCGAAGTAATAATATCCGATTGATGATTATCAATGCTCTTTTCTATTTTTAATGCTCCTTCTCTTAATGAAAAAAGCTCTAGATAATTATTTTTTTTAGGATTTTTATTATCAGCCATTGCCGCTACAAGCCACTTATTGTCATTAGATATTGCAATATCATTTACTTTAATATTTGGAGATCTGTTGGTTGTAATTATCTTCTCCCAGGTGTCCTCAAATGCTTTAATATATACATTAATTATCTCTGTTGCAGTTACAATAAACTGCCCGTTGTTTGATACTTTTAGGATATTCGGCTTTAAAAAATGTTTTTCATATTTATCTGTATAAATTGGAGATTCATCATTTTTAATATTGAATATCTTTATACTTTTATCTTTTGAAACAACAGCAATATTATTGCTGTACGGTATAAATTTAATACTCAATATTTTATCTTTAAACTGATTAGTACAATCAAAAACAATATTTCCTGATTTTATATCAAATATTTTTATTACTCCGGACTCTGTTCCTCCTGCAATATACCTGCCTTCCCGGGATATGTCAATACAGGTTATTTTCCCGATAAAATTATTATCATTTTTTGAAGAATCAAATATTTTTGTTTGATTAATTTTATCCTGTAATTTTTGCCAGCCCTCTATCCTGATCCAGTGACTTTTTAAAATTTGGCTGCTTGCATTGTCATTATATTTAAGTTCATGTAACTGTATTTTCCCGTCATTATTCTTATCTTCCCAGATAATATTTAATCCATATTTTTTTATATATTGAGTGTATTCTTTATGTGTGATTTGAGAATAACAGTTGAGTTGTATAATAAATAATAAAATCAAAATTACTGCTTTAGTCATATTGCACTTTATATAATATATAAAAATATTTTCATTTAGCATTATAAACAAAATGAATTAAATTTGAAAAGATTAATTTTATTGATTTTTTAGATTTATTTATTTGATTAACTATTATCATCCAAACCTATATTTACTTTATATAATTAACTATTAGCACTATAATATTGTTTCCACAAGTCATTTGGAATTACCCTAAAAGTATGATAAATAACGCAGAGATCGCTGAGGATTGTATGAAAAATAATATTTAGACACAGATTAACAGGATTTACACTGATTATAAATTTCTCCGTGTCCTCTGTGGTTAATTTTATTCTTTATGGACAGTCCAAAGGTACGAAGGAAAAAACTAAACCGCAAAATTAAAACTCGCTTAAATAATCCCTTAACTCCCTATTTACATCACTTCCAAAATATCCTGTTTGAAAAAAATTATGTACTTTATCCCCAAAAACTTCAATCTTTGTATACATATCCTTATGGTGCAAATCAATAAAATAATAATCATTATACTGCTCAAGCAAATCTTTCGGATTAAATGAAGGTTTATTTTTTTTAATATGCCTCCTGTATAAATAGCATGCTTTAATTGCCTTTGTTTCAATTATTATACCTATTTTATTATCCTTTAAATTTTCCGGTATTTTAAATGTTTCCATATATGTAAACTCCAATAAATTTTTACCTCCATATAGTTTTATTAAATCCTCACCGCCTATATCTCTGACAACAATGCCCAATTCTTCCTCAATAGGCCCCCTGTCAAAAATAATACTGTCCATGTTTGGGATATCATACTCTTTAAAATATCTAAGCATCATCCTGCCGCCAAATATATGACAAAATATATGAATCTTATTATATTTAGCTAAATCTATTTTATTAATCTCATTAACTATATTCTTGTATGATATTTCAAGGCTTTTCCTGTTTAGATAAAATATCGGATAAGCATCATAATCATAGTTATCTTCAAAGTATTTCTTTATTGCATGCATCGATTTTTCACTGCCGAATACACCTCCCACAAGTAGTATTGCTTCTTTTGTGCTTACGTGAGAATTATATAATGAAAAAGTAATTAATATAATGAATAATATTCTTTTCATAATTACAACTCCGATATCCTGTCATACAATGTTTTAGCAATTTCCCCATAACTCATGTCCTGCGGGAATACCATAAGTTTACCGAATTTAACTATAATCCTGCCCTGCTTCGGGATTTTTTTATCATACGCAAGAAGGTTAAATGCATTCTCAACCTTTACTGGCAGACAGGGGACTTCCAGAGCCTTTACAATCATACCGATCCCCTCTTTAAACTCGTTCATATTGCCGTCCCGTGATCTTGTCCCTTCAGGGTAGAGAATTATATTATGCTTTTTATCCAATATCCTGCCGAGATTATTTAAATTTTTCCTCATCATCTCTTTTCTATAAAAAGGGAATATATTAAATAAATAAGACAAAACCTTAGAGCTGAAAAAATGTCCTTTAAAAAAGTAATCATAAGCTGCTGCTGTAAATGTCTTTCTCCTTATATAGGGAGGCAGTGCTCTTAATATGGAAAAAGTATCAAGATGACTCGTATGATTTGCAACAATAATAAAATTTTCATATATTTTATATAGATTGTTTTTACTTTCAGCCTTTACTCTAAAAAATAAAAATGAAAATAACCTGAAAAAAGCAAATGATAAAGATTGAATAATTCTATTTATAATATTAAATCTAAAACCTGAAATTATATTTTCTTTTTTTTCAAGATCAATATTTTTTCTTGCCTTATTAATTAATGGAAGTATTTCTCCTATAGTTACAATTTTATAAAAATCTTCTTCATCAAGATCGATTAAAAAATTTGCTTCCAGTTTTGTAATTAACTCCAATTTCTGTATAGAATCCATCCCTGCATCTTCAACCAACCGGCTGTTAACTTCAAGACTGGACTGTATACCTGTGATCTCTTTTATTAAATTAATTATCACGGAAAAATCATCTAATGATTTACTTTTATTTTGATCACTCTTTTCTTTAACGGATTTATCTTTGCCTTCCAATATTCTTTCTATCTCTCTTCTTATAATCTTCTTTGTAGGGGTCCTGGGGAAATCTTTTTGATGCCAGATTACTATACTTTTTAACTGCTGATGAGGAGCCAGTTTTGAGTTTAAATCCAATAAAATATTTTTTAATTGTTCACTCTTTAATTTTTCATCTGTCAAAATATAACCGTTTAAAAAAAATGATTTACCCTTATGAGCTATAACAATACAATCATTAATATTATCATAAGATTTTAATTTCTTTTCAATATCCTCCGGGAATATATTCATGCCTGCAGGATTAACTATGATATTTTTCTTCCTCCCCTTTATATAAAGATTACCATCCTTATCGATCTCTCCAATGTCCCCTGTTTTAAACCATCCATTAATAAATATTTCTTTATTTAATTTATCCCGGTTAAGATACCCCCTAAAAACATTTTCACCGGCTGTAAGTATCTCTCCGTCATCCGCCAGTTTAATAAATTGAGAATGCAGCACCCTGCCCACAGAACCCAAAACAGGCTTATTTTTATCGGTACATGTTATAACAGGAGAAGTCTCTGTCAAACCGTAACCCTGTAAAATCTTTATACCTAAATTATCCCAAAATTTTTCTGTATTAATATCTAAGTGAGAGCCGCCTGATATAACAAAATCAAACCTGCCTCCTAATTTTTTTATTATTTCTGCAAAAATAATTCTCCTCAAAAAATATCCTATTTTTTCTGCTTTTATTAATCCCTTTTTAAATTTTTCCAGCTTACCTTTTTTTTCTGCATTAAGAAAAATTAAATTTTTAAAAGTATCAAGAAACGCAGGCACAACAACCATATTATTGACTTTTTCTGAATATAAAGCTTTTTTTATACTGGTAGGCTTCATACCGGCAAGATAGACAATCTGTGCTCCCTGTCTTAAAGGTGCAAATAATCCGGCTATCTGCTCAAACATATGACTCAACGGCAGTATTGACAGAAGCTTTGTACCCGACCGGATACTAATCCTCAAACTGCAATTAAATATGTTTGTTCCGATATTCCTGTGGGTAAGTACCACACCCTTAGGTTCATCGGTAGTACCCGATGTAAAAATAATCTCTGCTGTATCATTGTCGCCTATATAAAAATCATATTTTTTGTCTAAAAACTCATCATCAAATTTTTCTATTTCACTAAAAAAATTCTCAAAAAAAACCGTATTGTTTTTATTACAGCATGAAGGAAGTTTATTTGATAAAAATCCGGACGTTATATATAAAGAAGGTTTTGATTCTTTAATAACTTTACTTATAAAATCAGGGCTGCTGTTAAAATCAACAGGCACCAATACCATGCCTGCACTTACTGTACCAAAAAAAGCTGTTACCCACTGGGGGCAATTGGGACCTATAATAAATACTCTATCCTGTTTCTTTAGACCTCTCTCTAATAAATAAAAAGCCGTTTTTCTTGTATAAGTTAAAAGAGTATTATAATTTATCTTTTTAGTCCTGTATTTTGTTTTCCATATTAATGCTGTCTTATTTGCATAATCTTTACACAGCATATTGATAAAATAAGGCATTGTTGTGGATCTATATATCATTTAATAAGCTCCGTGAATAAAAAAAGATAATAATAAACAGCTATTATTACTATTAATAAACTGTCTATCCTGTCTAAAAACCCCCCATGTCCTATCAAGGCATTTGAGGTATCCTTAATCCTTGCGGATCTTTTTACAAAGGACTCAATCATATCACCGAGGCTGGATGATATCCCGATAATAATAACAAAGATAATCTTGTGAATTATATTTACTTCCTTAATCATAAACGACATTGCAAATATCCCGATAGACGCCCCGATTATATTACCGAGGATACCTGCATAAGTTTTATTAGCACTTATGTTTTCAGCAATCTTATACTGCGTACCAAACCCGATTTTGTCAAATATTTTACCGACACAAAAAGCCAGTACATCGGATAAAGCAACGGAAAATCCGATTATTATTAAAAACTCCTTGCCGTATATTGTTTTGGATAGAGATATAAAATGCATCATCGGATAGCATATCCACATTAATGCAAAGAATGAGAATGTTACACGCTTCATTATATCTTCAAGTCTGCCCCTTAATATAGAAATCAAAGAAATTATAATAAGATAAATAACAGGAAGTATATATATAACCTTACCAAATGATTCTGTAAAAAAGGGTAAAGATGAAGCTATCGCGGTTATAACTGTGATAATCCAGAGGATGAAACAGGCTATGAAGTAAAATCTCGGTAAAAAAAATATCTTAAAAAATTCATCCAACGCTTTATATACAATAAATGTTATCAGTAACAGCGCCGGTATTCCCCCGCAGATTACGGATATTAAAAATGTAGGAGACATTATTGCCCAGCCTACAAGTTTCTTAAATGTTATGGATTTATGAGTTTCACCTAAATTTTTAATATTAAAAAGAACAACAATGACTGCTCCAACCGCAAGGAATATACCCAGTATTATTAAAATCTCATAAAAATACTGATATTCAAGCGGATTTGATATTATATATCTTTTAATGATTTCACTGATTTGCATAATCTTTGTCCTATAGATACTATAATTGCAATAATACATAACAAATAAAATATAAACCAGATTAAATCCAATCTGATAAAATAATATACAACACAGGCTGCTGCTAAATAAAACATCCTGTCTGCTTTACCCAATATCCCAGCATATATTCTTTTACCGCCCGCAGACTTTGCAAGGATCCCCAGGTAACTGTTTAAAAGTACTAAAATAATAAAAATAAATCCAAGTATAAAATTAATGTTAACAGCAATTGCTGTTTTTAAAGTGCAATTTATACATGAAAAATATCTGAATGACAGCAGAAATGAAACTATTCTATCCCTGGTGAGTATGAAACTAAAAGCCAATCCTGTAAAAATAAAAATATCACTCAGCCTATCAAAAAACTCATTATAGACTTCTCCCTTTGCAGAAGAAACATTGAGTCCGCGAGCCACCATACCGTCAAGGGCATTAAAAGCAATCCTTATAAATACCAATACCGGTACAAATAAAAGTAATGAATAAAAATCATTCTTAAAAAAAAGAAATACACCGGTACATATTGAAAATATTAAAGCCATAAGATTAATAATAGTAGGATGTATCTTTAATTTAACAAAAAGATTAGCCAGAGGACTCAATACCTTTTGAAAATAAGGTTTAATAGAATATATTTCCATAATAATACCGCCTTTATATAATAATTTATTTTAATATAAATACATTCTAAATCCAATTATTTTCCAATTTTTATTATAGTTCTAAATTATTTATATATATGATAATTTATTAAACTATTTTGCAATAAGTTTTACTATTAAGGAAAATAATTGATTAATTTATAAAAATATATAATTAATTATCATATGATAATTATAAGGGGATAAAATGAAAAATAAAATTCACAAAATATTGTTTTTTTTGCTCTTATTAACACTATTTAATTCTTCTGAAAAATTTGAAAAACAAAATTTAGTTATAAATAGTAATTTCGATGACGGATTTAACAATTGGTTCAACTTCAACTTAGAATCAGGTGATGGTTTAATAAATATCGAAAATGGTGAATTAATTGTAAAAATAAATAATGAAGGTAAAGTTTACTGGTCTATAGGAGTCGGACAGGGTGATATAAAATTTGAGAATAATTTTGTGTATGAAGTATCGTTTAATGCAAGATCAAATGATGTAAAGCAAATTAGAGCCTTATGCATGATGAATATCTCACCATATAAAACCTATTCCGGATCACATACATTTAATCTAACCGATAAAATGAAAAAGCATACATTTACATTTACCATGCGTCATCCGTCAGACAGTAATGCATGCTTTCAATTTCATCTCGGTTATCATGGTAAAGGTACTGTTTATATTGATAATATTAAAATAATCAAGATCGGTTTAAAAGAAAAACTTATAATACCAAAGGACTTTCCCACACCCATAAAAAAAGAAATATCAAAAGGGATAATTTTCGGCAACACACTTGAGGCGCCTATTGAAGGAGAATGGGGACCAGAATTAAAAACATATTATTTTGATGAATTATCCAAAAAAGGCATATTTGATCATATAAGGATACCTGTAAGATGGGAAACACATACTGAAAACAAAGCGCCATTCAAAATTGATCCGGATTTTATGAAAAGAGTCGACTGGGCTGTAAGCAATGCTCTTCATAGGGGTTTTTATGTAGTAATAAATATGCATCATCACAATGAGTTTGAGAATGCACCTATGAAAAATAAAGAAAAATTTATATCTATATGGGATCAAATATCAAAATATTTTAAGAATTATCCTGACAACCTCTATTTTGAAATTTATAATGAACCGGCAAGCAGGATCTCAGGAGATAAATCAAAAACACTGGAAAATCCAAACATATGGAATAAATTATGGGTTGAGGCTTATAATAAAATAAGGGAAACCAATCCAAATAGAAAAATAATTATTACAGGACCAATATGGGCAAGTGTAGATTCTCTTACTCTCCTAAAAATACCCAAAGAAATATTAAAAGATCCAAATATCATTGTTCAATTTCATTTTTATTATCCGGCTGAGTTTTGTTTTCAAGGATCATACGGCAACGGCTTTGAGAATTATAAAGATTTAAGATGGAAGGGTACAAAAAGAGAACAGGCAGAAATTATTAAAAGACTTGATAAAGTTACAGACTGGGCAAAAAAAAATAACAACCTCAAACTCTGGAACGGAGAGTTTTGTGCCCATTCCACCGGGGGATCAATTGAAGAAGACAGGCTTAAATGGGATAATTTTGTAGTAAAACAATGTGAAGCAAGAAACATTGCCTGGGCATATTGGGACTTTCATGGAGATACAAGCAGAGTCTATGATATTCATGAAAATAAATGGTATGACAAGATAATTAATGCATTAACTGAAAACAAATTACTGGTAGATAAATAATCATTTTATTTATTCTTATAGCATTACAGTAACTTATTCCATTGATTATTAACATTAATTATTAATTTATATTATTCTTTATAAAATCCGACAGTATCACTACAGATTCTTCCGCCAGCCTTCTTTTCTTATCTTTTTTTTTCAGCTTTCGTCCCTTTTCATCAAAAACATCTCTGTCAAACAAGCCGAAATTGGATGCAATTGGCTGATAATTTTTATTTTCTGTAATTGTATACTCCTGCAAGGCGCCCATCATTGTATATTTTGGGAATAATATATTGCTTTTATCATTTAATCCTGCCCATAAGGCATATGCGGTAAAAATACCGCTAGCTGCCGACTCTATATAACCTTCCACCCCGGTTATCTGACCTGCAAAATAAATATTAGGATGATCCCTTAAAGAATAAATCTTATTATTAACTAAAACAGGAAAATTTAAATAAGTATTCTTATGCATCACACCATACCTGAAAAATTCGGCATTCTCTAACCCAGGTATCATCCTGAAAATCCTTTTCTGGTCATTCCATTTCATCCTTGTCTGGAAGCCTACCATATTGTACATGGATTTATTGATATTCTCCTGCCTTAATTGTACAACAGCATAAGGCTGTTTACCTGTTTTAGGATCGGTTAAGCCTACAGGTTTCATGGGACCAAAGGAAAGAGTATCGGCGCCTCTTTCAGCCAATACCTCAATAGGCTGGCACCCTTCAAATATCTTTTTATTCTCAAAATCATGAAAATCAGCCTTTTCCGACTTAATTATCTCATCAACAAATTCATAATACAGATCCTTATCAAAAGGAGCATTTAAATAATCAGCACCGCCCTTATCATAGCGTGATTGAAAAAAAACCTTATCATAATCTATTGTATCTCCGTCAATAATAGGTGCTGCCGCATCATAAAAAAAAAGAGAGCTTTTATCAGTAATATTATTTATTGATCCGCATAATTTATCTGTTGTTAAAGGACCTGTTGCAACAATCACATATTCTTTTGATCCAACCCATTTATCCAGCGAATCAACTTCTTCATTGATAACATAAATATTTTTATTTTTTTTCATTATATCAGTAATTCTTTTTGAGAATAATTCCCTGTCTACAGCCAACGCCCCGCCTGCCGGTACAGAAACCATTTTAGCAGTTTCAATTACCAGCGATCCGATGTGAGTCATCTCTTCCTTTAATAATCCATGAGCATTTTCTATTGAAGTTGATTTAAAAGAATTGGAACAAACTAATTCTGCAAAAAGAGCTGTTTTATGTGCAGGAGTGGTTTTATTAGGACGCATTTCATACAATTTTACTTTTATACCTTTATCAGCTAAAAAATTAGCTGCCTCTACACCAGACAGACCGGCACCGATTATACTGACTTCCATCAAACCACCTAAAACTGACTATTATTCATTAAATCAATATAATTTTTATTCCACTTAAAATTATTAAAATAACCGATTTTATAAAGTGCATGATATGATACTATTGCGGCACTATTGGATAAATTTAAAGAACGCACATTACCCGGCATCGGTATAGTTACCGTATTATTAATATTTTCTTTAATCAAATCCCCCGGAAGCCCTTTTATTTCTGAACCAAATAATAAAATATCGCCTTTTTTAAAATCAAATTGATAATAGGGATTGATACCCTTTGTTGTAACAAGAATAATCCTCTTATCATTATATTCTTTATACAGCAAATCCAAATCTTTAATAACTTCAAATTTTAAATATTCCCAATAATCAAGACCGGCTCTTTTTAAATACTTATCACTTAAACTGAATCCCAATTTACCGACTAATAATAATTCTATATCAAGGCCGACCGCAAGCCGTGCAATATTACCGGTATTTTGAGGAATTTTAGGATCATGTAGAGCAACACTAATCATAATGAAATGTAATATATTTTAAATATCATTTTATGTCAATTCAATAATGGTAATTAAATATATTTAAAAAATAAAGTACCAATGGTCTACCGAAATAAAAAAACACAAAATGGAACCACAGATGAACGCCGATGCACACTGTAATTTTTTTATACAGCGTTTAACCGCGTTTATCTGCGGTTAAATATTACTTTTTAGACAGTCCTATAGTGCCTCAGTGGTATATAACTAACTTTTTAAAAAGTCCCATGTCTTAGTAGTGTATTTTATACTTATAAATCAACATGAATTAATAATAAAAACTAAAATATTTATATTTATATTGAATATAAAAATACAATATATTATTATATTTTATATACCACTATATTGATATTGGAGTATTTAATGTATATTCATAACACGGTAGAAGATATAGTTATTAATCATCTGGAAGAGATTTTAAGTCTTAAAGATAACATATGTAAATGTGAACAATGCAAAACGGATATGATATGCTATTCATTGAACAGGATAAAACCAATGTATGTAGTCTCTTCCAGGGGAATTATTCATACCGAAAATAAAAAAAGAGAGCATATACAGGAAGAGATTGATATATATTCTACAGTTGTTGAAGCAGTAGAAGTAGTATCCAATACCAGAAGGCATAAGGTTAATAATGAATATAAAAATATCGAACCGGGTACTTCTGCTGTTAGTACTGATTTTCAATCGGAAACCGGATGTTTTTATAATTTTCCGCAAATAGTAGGAAGAGTATTTGACAGCTCAACATTAAATCCAATTATGAACGCAAAAATATCATTGCGCAATGAAAAAGATGAAAATCTAGTAATAATGTTTAATAAACTCTGGAGTAATCCAATAAGTCTTGTCCCGCAGACAAATGGGACATACACATTCTGGCCTAAATCAATACAAGCTGAAAAGCCAAAAATACAGAAAGACTTTCATTTTTATCTGCAAATAGAGGCTGATAATTTTCAGATAATATGTAAATTCTTTTTTATAAGATTAATATCAGATGAAAAAATTTCACCTTTTATAAAAAAAGAAAATATTTTTTACATTAATGATATTTTCTTAAATCCCGAAGGATTTGAAGAAGAAGAATAAACATTTGATTATTTAATTTTAATTCTATCAACAATAAAATAAGGTGTTGTATTATATCCGCCGAAATTATAATCAATTAAAAACTCATTCCCATTTTCAACTTTACTTATTTGACTATTATCAATAATTATCCAAAATTCTTTATCATTCTCCTTAACCAACATCTTAATTTTATTTTCCACTTCAATATTTGTTTTAAACATCTTATTCCAAATATCTTTTATAAATTCAATATCCTTTTCATTTAATTCTTCTGTTTTCTTAATATATTTAACAAGAGCCCTGCCTTTTATATACCAGGCATCTATGAATATAAATACTCCAATACTCTTATCCCTATTCTTATATGCTTCTTGCAGATAATTATTACAAAAATCCAATTTTAATAAAGGATACTCATAATAATAATTTAGATCTTCTTCATCAATTATTAATTTATCATTATAAAATGATTCTACTCTTACAACCTGATCGTTATCATTCATGTGTTCTATCATTTTATTAATACCTGTCTTTTGAGAATACTCATCTGTAAAATATATTTCATATTTAGCAGGTATTTCATTATTATAATATTCTATTTGTTTTATTATCTGCTTTTCTTGTAATAATTTTCCGGTAAGATAATTTTCAACCTTTTTTATATTATGATTATCATCATAAAAAATAATCTGATGTGATAACCCGTATTTATTTTTTTCCATTGCAGAAAATTTAACTTCAATAGTTTCCCCATTATATTCATTTTTTTTATCAACAACCACCTGATTTGCAGGATTTATACTTAATAAAGAAAAGGTTATAAAAATAATTATTGTAATATTTTTTTTCATTATTAACTCCAAATTTAAATTATTTTAAAAAATAATAAAACCTAAAAGATTTGCTATTATTCATTAATTATATGATTTAAAAAAAATAAATTTGTTGCATTAAATTTCATTTTTTTAACAATATCTTTTTTTTACGTCTAAAATAAGATATCTCTAAAATCACTCCTATAATTACAGGCAGTAAAGTAAAAAATCCAGATGCAATAACAACATCCGAAAATGCAAAGATATATCCTGCTTCATGTAATATCTTATAAAGTAGTTTTTTATTTTCTTCCGTTAAATCTTTTTTAATTTTTATATTATAATCAAAATTATAATTAATACCATTTAAAATATATAATAAATTCATTTTATCATTATTATCAAGACTCTTTTTTAATTCATATTTCCCATTAAAATCATAGTAAGCCTTTAAAGCTATCTTATCTTTTTCAGATCTTAATTTAGCGATTATCCTTTCATTAAAAATATATTCATCAATCACAGGAGGAGCATCTATTATATATGAATTTAAAACTATTTTCTTCTTTTCCGCATTTTCTTCCAATTTATTAATAATTTTTTCTTTATATTCCGAAATACCGATTAACTCAGGAATTTTTTTTGGACTGTCTAAATAGACAAGTATAAATAAAAGCCATACTAAGGCACTAAAGCCCAATAAAATTATTGATACAACAAACTTCCATACTGCTTTTTTAGGCAGTAAATATACCCTGCCCTCACTGTCTTCTTCCAATTCATCTTTGCTGTATCTTGATAGTTTGTCTCTATTTATAACAATACTTGCCGGAGCATTCCCATCTCCATCCCATCTGTTTAATGATAAACTTCTTCCTGTTTTTAAATATTTAATGCCGAATATTACAAGTAAAACTATAATAACAGGTATAGCAAATATTGCCAGCACAGGTACAGTAAAAATAACACCATCATATACGGCATGAATTATATATGCTATAAAAAATCCTTTTTGTATAAGTTTTTTCATAGAATCTTTTGACCCGGAAAATTTAGCTAATCCGACAAAATATCCCATAATTATACCCGTGAAGCAATGAAGAGGAACGCTGGTTACAGCTCTTGCCAGACCTATTGCAATACCTCCTTTTAATACATAAAAAATATTCTCAAAGACTGCAAATCCTAATGCGCTTGTTCCTACATAAACAATACCGTCATTCTCCTCATTAAAATTTTTACTTTTCCATATAAAAAGCATGACAACACCAAGTTTAGCCAGTTCTTCTACAGGAGCTATCACAATAAAAGTGAATAATAATTTACCCAATATGGGTATATTAAAAACCGGTATTAATCCCAATATTAATTCTATAATGCCTGCCGGAATACAGCTTACTGCACCTAAAAAAACGGCAAGGATTATGTATCCTACCGGCTCAGGTTCACGTCTGTCCATATACAGAATGAATAATAATAGTAATACTCCAGGGACTACTGCCAAAATAAAAAGGATTATTGCCTGCATACTATGTCTCCGATAAGTATTTATAAATATATTTTATAATAATAAATCCAATACTAAAATAAAAAATATTAAATACTTTATAAATTTAATAAAATAGATTAAAATGAAAAAATCATAACTATTAATCTTATATTTATAAATTTAATAATCAGGAAATTACATTTGGAAAAAAAAATAAAATTGCTTGGTTATATTGAAGGTATAGTATCAATACTGATAAACATAGGTCTATTTATTATTAAATTTACAGCAGGAATAATGGCTAACTCAGTTGCATTAATTGCAGATGCTTGGCATACTCTTTCCGACTCCATTACTTCTATTGTTGTAGTAGCAGGATTTAAATTTGCATCAAAACCGGCAGATGAAGAACATCCTTTCGGCCACGGCAGGATAGAGTTGATAGGAGCAATAATAATCGGTATATTACTTTGTGTTGTAGGATTCAATTTTTTTGCAGAATCTTTAATCAGATTAAAAAATAAAGAAATAAAAGTTACATATAATACATTTGCAATAATTGCTACAATAATATCTGTTGTTGTTAAAGAAGCACTGGCACAATTTGCTTTAATAATAGGCAAAAAAGTAGATTCTAAATCCATTATAGCAGACGGATGGCATCACAGAAGTGATGCAATTTCTTCTATTATAATACTTATAGGTATTTTTTTCGGGAAACACTTCTGGTGGATCGATGGAGTCTTGGGAATACTGGTAGCACTATTTATTTTTTATACAGCTTTTGATATACTTAAAGGAGCAATAAACCCTCTCATAGGCGAGATACCTGACCCGGACTTAATAGAAAAAATAAGATCTATAATAAAAACAATTATTAAAAAGGATGTCCATCTTCATCATATTCATTTTCATAGATACGGCTACCATAAAGAAATAACATTTCATATTAAACTGCCGGCTGACATGAGTTTATTTGAAGCACATGAATTAGCTAATAAAGTAGAAAAAACAATAGAAAGTGAACTAAAAATCTTTGCAACAATACATATGGAGCCGATAAAATAAAGTGCTTTATTATATATATTTTTTAATGATATTGACTAATCTGAAGGATTTAAATAAAATATTTATATAAATAAATACACTAATATTGGAAATTATTGTGCATGTTTTAGCTATTCCATGTATTGCAATGGCAGCAATAAATTTCTATGTAGGTCTATATCATTTTGTATTATTTTTAAAATATAATAAAATCAAAGAACATCTTCCATTTTCTCTCACATGTTTTATTGTATTTCTGTATGATATTTTTTGTATTGGGCTATATAATTCTACATCAGTAGATGAAGGAGTATTCTGGGAAAAACTACAACTCAACTCATTATTTTTAGTTGCTATTTTCTTAATGTGGTTTTTAGCAGTATTTATCAATAAGAAAGAAAAAAAAGTAATAATATTTTTTATCTTATCATTTATGATCTTTTTAATATTGTCATACATTTTAGATCCAAATCTGACATTAACTCCCGATAAGCCATTTATAAAAAAAATAAATTTTTTAAATTTAATTAAAATAAATTATTATGAAGCTAAAACCGGGATATTATATAAAATTAGTTTTTTAATAAGTATCATAGCATTTGCATACTTCTTTTTAATATTAATAATTAATTATTTTAAAAAGAGAGATAATAATGTAATACTCATAATAATAGGATTTGCTGTTTATGCCTTAGGTACTATAAATGACGAACTGGTAACATTAAATATATATCAATTTTTTTATCTGGGTGAATATTCTTTTTCTTTTCTTATTATATCTATGTCTTATATTTTAATTAATAGGTTTGTTAATTTACATAAATCAATTGAAAATTTAAATATAAACCTGGAACATAAAGTAACTGAAAGAACAAAAGAAATAAAAAAATTAAATGAAGAATTAAAACACCTTGCCGATATAGATTTTCTTACTGGAATTTATAATAGAAGATTTTTTAATGAATATTTTGAGATAGAATTAAAAAGAGTAAAAAATCAGGTAGAATATCAATTAAAATCAAAAAACAAAAAAGAAATAGACATGAATTTTGGGATTGCAATGATTGATATTGATAACTTTAAGAAAATAAATGATAAATACGGGCACCTGTCGGGAGATATTGTTATAAAACAAATTGTATCTATTATTAAACAAAATATATTTTCAAGGGATATTCTATGCAGATATGGTGGAGAAGAATTTATATTACTTCTTACAAAAACATCAACAACAGGAATACATCAAGCAATTGAAAAAATCAGGAAAGAAATCGAAAAGCATCCATTTAATTTTGATGATAATAATAATCAAAAAGTAACAGTAAGCATAGGTGTTGTAAGTTTTAATGAAATAAAAGATGTTGTAGATATTAAAAGTAAATATCTTTTAAAGATTGCTGATGAAAGACTCTTAATAGCTAAAAGAACCGGAAAAAATAAAGTAATATATAACAACAATAGTCTTTAATAATTACTTCCAATTCATTTTATCTATCGTAATTACATCTGGATCATTTAATAACTGCCTATAATTTTTATTGGTTATTATTGACCAGCATTCTCCTGGAAAACTGTGCCAGCTGACCCAGTAGGCAACACGCGGATATTTTTCTTTTATTACCTTAACATATTTTGTTGTATCAAATGTTCCTTTTTTTACAAGAGGACCGGATAAATCCGGACCGTATTCGCCCATACCTACCGGTTTACCAAAAGAAATATATTTTTCATAATCAGTAATTTTTAATTGGTCATTATAAGATGTGCCTGCAATTATATCAACAAAATCATCACCAGGATAAGCCCAGTCAACAGGTCTGTTCCATGTATCACTCATCGAACCGCCAAAGTTAGGAGAATAAACCCAGAGTAAATTGTTTAAACCTTTATCATAAGTAAAATAATTAAACATGTCCCTGTATAAATTAATATAAGGTGATGGATTAAAGGGGTGTGACTTCATTCCCCACCAAAACCAGTTGCCGTTCATTTCCTGCAATGGCCTCCATAAGACTACTGCCCCCGCATCTCTTAATTCTGCCAATGCACGTGCTATCCTGTCAAGTTTCCTCCTCCATTCTTTATATATCCCGGTTTTGGGATTAATAAGATCTTTCATGTTTACATTCGTATGATCTCTTGTGCTTGCAGGACCATTCCATGTGCTGTTTTTATTACTCTTTACTAAATCAAGCTCATCATTTAACCATGGATTACGAGGTGCCCAGTTTATTGTAATCAAACCTCCTTTATCCCAGTAATCTATTAGGACTTTATTTGCCTCTGATAATTCTTCCGGTGAAAACAGTTTGTCATGTTCATAATCTATACCGATAATCCCAACCCATTTACCTGTCTCTTTATAAAGATTAGCTACTAATTTATTAAATCCTTCAAGATAATCATTACTGCATATTTGATTGCCATGATAACAGTTTTGTCCGGCAATAACACCATCAAAATCATCGGTAGAAAGCCAGGCTATATATTTTAAAACTTTTTTTGCAGACTCGTTTGCATCAGGATTGCATGGAGTATTATCCGGCAATGTATCTTTCTTAAGAGATCCGGTAAATGTATACATCATTAATAAAACAAAAAACAGCATTAAATATTTTTTCATTTTTTACCTCCTATGAAATATCAACATATTTTTTTAATATTTAGCAATTTGTTGCTAAATATTTATTTTTATTTTCAATTTGAACTTTTGAATTATAGTAATAATTAATATTAAAAGTTTCAT
>Ga0209164_1000526_pt1 | contig 85849 bp, 86 predicted proteins | sample MTBNYHSulfiMetaG_FD_187458 | JGI IMG/M metagenome (GOLD analysis project Ga0209164, IMG submission 187458) | Enrichment culture microbial communities from rom New York Harbor, USA that are MTBE-degrading - MTBE-NYH (New York Harbor Sulfidogenic)... | ecosystem: Environmental > Aquatic > Marine >... | reverse complement strand
TTTTGAGCATAAACATATTTGATAAGGACCCTCTATATCAGCTGTTTAGTAAACCTAATCTGCAATATTTCAAAGAACAAAATTATAACCAATTGAAATTATTTGACTTATAACGAAACGCTAGTGTCCCCTGATATTAATTAAAACAGGAAAATATAAATTTTACATGGGAAAAGTAATTGCATTGGCAAATCAAAAAGGAGGGGTTGGGAAAACCACAACTGCGATAAATCTCGGTGCAAGTTTAGCGGTACTTGAGAAGAAGACTCTTATTGTAGACGCTGATCCTCAGGCAAATGCAACTTCGGGTACAGGATTTGATATTAGGAAAGTGAAAACCAGTATCTATGAATGTCTCATTGATAATATTGATCCGAATAAAATTGTATTAAACAGTGAGCTGGAAAATCTGGATCTGATTCCCTCTCATATAGATCTTGTAGGAGCGGAGATTGAAATGCTGAACCTGCCAGAGCGGGAATATATGTTGAGGAAGGTGGTGGATAAGGTTAAAAATGCATATGATTATGTTTTAATTGATTGTTCACCATCCCTCGGACTGATTACAGTAAATTCATTAACAGCAGCTGATGCTGTGATTATCCCGGTTCAATGTGAATATTTTGCCCTGGAAGGTCTTGGTAAATTGTTAAATACAATTAAAATAATTCAGAGCAGGCTCAATACTGCTCTTGAAATTGAAGGTTTCCTTTTAACCATGTATGATTCCCGGCTTCGTCTTTCCAATCAGGTAGTGGAAGAAGTAAAAAAGCATTTCCAGGAAATGGTATTTGACACTATTATACAGAGAAATATTAAATTGAGCGAAGCTCCAAGTTTTGGCAAACCGGTAATCTTATATGATGCTGAATCTAAAGGCTCCATGAATTATCTTAACCTGGCAAGAGAAATATTGCAAAAAAATGAACAAACTCTGTTAAATAACAAAGAGAAAATAATTGAATAATTTACAGATATGGCTAAGAAAAATGCACTTGGAAGAGGGTTGGGAGCTCTGATTGAGGATATAAACCAGGATAATGTGAAATCCCCTGCTTCAATTGATGAAATTGCAGTTGAAGATATAGATTCAAATCCCTGGCAACCAAGGTCAAAATTTGATGAAGAAGCTCTGAGTGAACTTGCTGATTCTATCCGTGAGATTGGTATTGTTCAGCCAATTACCGTCAGGGTAACTGATACCGGTAAATATCAGTTAATAACCGGAGAAAGAAGGTATAGAGCTGCCAAAATACTTCATCTTAAAACTATACCTGCGTATATTCGTCATGCCGAAGATCAGAATATGCTGGAGATGGCTTTGGTGGAAAATATTCAGAGAGAAGACCTGGATGCTATTGAGGTAGCTATCAGTTATCAGCGGCTGATAGAAGAATGTAATCTGACCCAGGAGAATCTTAGTGAAAGAATTGGGAAAAACAGGGCAACAATTTCAAACTACCTTAGACTTCTGCGTCTGCCTGCTGAGATACAACTGGGCATTAAAGACAAGGTCATTACAATGGGACATGCAAAAGCATTGTTAGGCCTGGATGATCCGAAACTTCAACTGAAAATATACACCCAGGCTGTCGAAAAAGAAATCTCTGTCAGAAAAATTGAAGAACTGGTCAGGAAAGCCCAGGCATCCCAATCTTCAGAACATAGGCCACAAACCCGGTCAACAGAATATAACGATCTGAAAGAACATCTTTCACGCCATTTTGGAACTTTTGTTACATTTAAACGAAACAATAATGGCTCCGGCAGGATCGTTATTCCTTTTAAAACAGATGAAGAACTGGAGAGGATTGTAGCAGTCCTTGACAAACTTAATGGATAATTTATATACATTATACAACTCATGTAAGTCCGTACCCGGAATAGCATGTCTTATCATATCACTGCTTTTGGCATCCCCAGGTTTTGCGCAACAAGCGACTGGTGATACTGTTATAACTTCTTCTGCCCGGGAATCTTATATACAAAACGACACAACATTTCACAGTCCAAAAAAGGCTGCAATATATTCAGCTGTTTTACCCGGACTGGGACAAATCTACAACCGGAAATACTGGAAATTGCCATTTGTATATGCCGGCTTTGGTACTTTCGGGTATTTTATCAGTTTTAATGACAACAGATTTAAAAAATTCAAGCAGGCATATAAGGATTTTCCCGACTATAACCTGAACTACCCTTATCCACTTAGCCTTGAACAGATTGACAAAGCTATGTATTACTATAAACGATGGAGAGACCTCTCTATTCTGGGCACATTTGGATTTTATCTTTTTCAGATCATAGATGCAACCGTTGACGCACACCTGTTCAACTGGGAAGTTGGAGAAGACCTTTCCATCAATATTAATCCTTCCTTTAATTTACCACCTGTGAACAACGGGATACATTCTTTTGGGCTTCGTGCTTGCTTATCTTTTTAGTTTTCATTTTCTTTGCATATTATTTTACTGTAAGCAATAGATATAATTATGAAGTATGTAAGAATTTTATCATTAATTTTATATACAATTCCCATTTTGTCTTCTGGTATTGTCTTTGCCGACGGGGTAGATACAGTAAAAGTAGTTGATATGGAGACAGGTTTTGATGAAAACCTCGATCACCTCCTTAATCTATGGTATGTTCAGCAGGCTTTACAGGTTGAATATTCCGATAGCCTTTTTTACCTGGATGAGGAACAGACACTACCTGATTTTCCCGATTCTGTATATATCAGTCGCTTGCAAGGTTTACCTTTCCTGATGGATGTGACATATAATCGCATCGTTAAAAATTTCATCGACCTGTATGCGAAACAAAGACGTGATAAAGTGAGAATTATGCTTGCTCTTTCTGAATATTATTTTCCGTTTTTCGAAGAGATATTTGACAGACATGGTATACCTGATGAAATGAAATATCTTTCTGTTATTGAATCTGCGCTTAATCCCAGGGCAGTATCGCGGGCGGGAGCCACAGGTTTATGGCAATTTATGTATTCAACCGGTAAAAGTTATGGGCTGGTAATTAATTCACTTGTTGATGAAAGAAGAGATGTAATCAAATCAACTGAAGCAGCTGCAAAATTTATGAAAGACCTTTATTCTATTTATAAAGACTGGATTTTGGTTATTGCGGCATATAATTGCGGACCGGGAAATGTCAATAAAGCTATACGTAGAGCGGGAGGTAAAAGAAATTACTGGGATATTTATTATTTTCTTCCCAGGGAAACCCGTGGATATGTTCCGGCTTTTATCGCTGCCTCATATCTTTTTAATTATAATAGTGATCATAACCTGTATCCTGCCAGACTTAGTTTTGATTTTTATACAGATACTGTGCATGTTCAACAAAAACTTCATTTGCGGCAGGTTGCGGATGTTTTGAATATACCAATCGGCCAGTTGAGGGATTTAAATCCACAGTATCGTCATGACCTTATTCCCGCTGATAGTAAATCCTGCCACCTCAGAATTCCTCAGATCCAGGTTACGCGCTTCATCGAACTTGAAGACTCTATTTATGCATATAAACAATCCGAATATATTAATAATGACAAATTTATTGTTAGCCCGACATCTTACTCCGGAAGCTCACATCCTGTATTACCATCTGATAAATACACTAAATTGATTTACACTGTAAAATCAGGGGATAATCTGGGATATATTGCTTCATGGTATAATGTTAGAATCAGCGATTTAAGATACTGGAATAATATCAGGCAAAATCTGATACGGTCAGGCCAAAGACTGGTTATATATGTGCCTAATGAAAAAGCTGGCAGGTATCGGAATATAAATAACCTTAGTTTTGAAGAAAAACAAGGAATAGCAGGTAAATCAACTGTTACAAAAAGTGAATCGGAGGATTCTTCTCCTATAAGTGTTGCTATCTCTGAGTTTGCCGGAGATGAAGCTTATATATATTATACAGTAAAACAGGGTGATACACTTTGGGATATCGCAAAAAAATATCCCGGAGTTAGTGATACCGATATTGCTAAACTGAATAACATTAAATCAGGAGAGAAAATCAAACCAGGGCAGGTGATAAGAATAAAGAAGTCAGGTTAATAGAGATAACTGCCACTATCGTAGATATACCCTAGGTTTTACTGATTGGTTGCGCATATAACAAAACATCTTCAGCAGTAATTTCCCTGTTGCATAATATAATGAGTCTTTCCACTACATTCCTGAATTCTCTTATATTTCCCGTCCAATGTATTTTTTGCAATTCCCGGATAGCATCTTTAGTAATTATTTTTTTTTGCATACCATAATCTTCGCAAATAGTTTCATTAAAATATTCTGCAAGCAGGGGAATGTCCTCTTTCCTTTCATCCAGTGATGGTACATGGAGGATAATAACACTAAGCCGGTGATACAGATCTTCGCGGAACTGGTTTTTGGCAATTTCTTCTTTAAGATTTTTATTTGTAGCTGCAATTATTCTGACATTCACATGAATATCTTTATCGCTGCCGACACGGGTGATTTTATTTTCCTGAAGGGCTCTCAGTACTTTTGATTGGGCGGACAAGCTCATATCTCCTATTTCGTCAAGAAACAGAGTGCCTCCATCGGCTTGTTCAAATTTTCCTGTACGTTGTTTGATGGCGGAGGTAAATGCTCCTTTTTCGTGTCCAAAAAGTTCGCTTTCAATAAGTTCGGAAGGTATAGCTGCACAGTTTACTTCAACAAAAGGGCTGGAAGCCCGTTCGCTTTGCTCATGAAGCATCCTGGCTACAATTTCCTTACCTGTTCCGTTTTCACCGGTAATCAGTATTCGGGCATCTGTAGGAGCAACACGTTCAATCATCTGTTTAATATGAACAATTGCCGGAGATTCACCAATCATTTTATAATTCTTTCCAACCCTTTTCTTCAGAGTTCTGGTCTCATTTAAAAGAGTTGTTTTATCCTCTGCATTACGGATAGTTATTAGCAGGCGGTTTAAATCCAGAGGTTTTTCAATGAAATCATAGGCACCTTGTTTTATTGCAGTTACTGCAGTGTCGATGTTTCCGTGTCCTGATATCATGATCACCTGTGCATCAGGAGATATGTCAAATAATTTTCCCAGTACCTCCAATCCATCCATCTCAGGCATTTTAATATCACATAAAATGATGTCGTGCTTTTTCTCTGTAAAAAGATTTAGCCCTTCCTGACCACTTGCAGCTAAATCAACTTCATAACTTTCATATTCAAGTATCTCCTTTAAAGTGCTCCTTATGCTATTCTCGTCATCAATTACAAGTATTCGTGCCATATTTAAGAAATTTCAAAGATTAAGCATTTCAGCAATTACTCCTTCCTTGAGAGCATAATCTGATTGAATTAATGTTTTGATATCACACTTCTTAAGGATGAAATTGACAAAAACGGTAGCTAATATGATCATTTCAACCCGTACCGGTTCCATTCCGGGCATATTTGTTCTTTCTTCAATAGTTGATTTTAATAATTTTTTATGAAGTGATGCATAATCTGAAAGATCTATTTTGCGACTTGGGTTGGTTATGGAAAGTTGATACTTATTGGGTAAGGAATGGCTTAAAATTGCGGAAAATGTTTCAAAAGAACCTGATGCCCCGATAAGAGTGTGAGGTTTATGTTCATTTAAAGCAGGATAAAGATTTTCCAGCTCTTGGTCATAATATCTTTCCAATGCAGTGATTTCTTCTTTTGTTATGGGATCGGATGGAGGAAAAAGTTCCAGCATTCTTGCCATCCCCAGGTTAAAACTATGTTTCCAGAATATTTTCTTCTTGTTACCTATAATAAATTCATTACTCCCACCGCCAATATCAAGAATTATAACAGGTTCTTCATCAAGCTCTACAGATTGTCTAACGCCTTTGTATATCATTTCAGCCTCTCTTTCTCCGGGAATAATAATGATATAGATATTAAAACGCTTTTGTACCTCATTGGTGAAAGTTTTTCCATTACTTGCGTCCCGTATGGCTGAAGTAGCAAATGCGTATATCTTTTCAGGGTTAAAAGATCCGGATCTTTCAATCAGTTTTTCAATTGCTGCGAATCCTCTTTCCATTGCTTCCTCAGTGATAAATCCTTTATGAATGCCTCCTTTTCCGAGTTTTACAGGTTCCTTGGAAGTGTGAATTACAGAGAGCCTGTTATCAGAAGAAATTTCGGAAATTAACAGATTAAATGTATTTGTTCCCAAATCAAGTATTGCTACCCTCATAATTTAAAGGTATTTATTGATCCGTTCAAATCTAATGAAAGAAGATGTATATATCAAAAAAAATATTATGTTTTATATCTTAGCCACTTCCATAATTCCTTGTAAGTTACTTTTTTCCCGTACATAAGAATTCCTGTTCTGTATATTTTTCCTGCCATCCATGTAGTAACAATGAAAGTCAGAATAAGTAATCCGGCAGACAATGAAAGCTCCCATACATCAACTCCAAAGGGAATACGTACCATCATTACAACGGGAGAAGTAAGAGGTATTATACTGAACCAGAATGCAAGATTACCCTCGGGATTATTAATGGCGTTGATCATAATAAAAATAGCAGCAATGAGAGGAACCGTGACTGGCAACATAAATTGCTGTGTATCAGCCTCATTGTCGACGGCAGATCCGATTATTGCAAAAAAGGATGCATATAGCAGGTAACCCGCAAGAAAGAAAAAAACAAACATGCCGAGAATATATGCAAGATGAGCTGAATCAAGCGATGAATATACTTTTTCCAACATATCAGTTTTACTTTCTTCCAGCTTAACCTCCTGTAGATTTTCTCCTGATGAACTTAAAATGTCACTTGCCAGGACCTGTTCAGCCGATGTTTTTCTGATATCAGGAAAGAATGCTTTTTGGGCTACTGTAACAATTGTTAATGTAAGAATAACCCAGAGAATGAATTGTGTCAGTCCTGTAAGCCCCACTCCGATTATTTTTCCCATCATTAACTGGAAAGGTTTAACTGAAGTAATTATGACTTCGACAATACGGCTGGTTTTTTCTTCGATAACTCCACGCATTACCTGTGCTCCAAAGAGAAAAATAAAGAAATAAATCAGCATTCCGCTTGCGTAACCAATAACCATCGATAATTCAGTATAACTTTCCTTTTCCCCTCCCTCTTCTGTCCATACAATGCTTCTGAGGTTGATGTTGGTTCTGATAGATTTTAATATTTTATCAAGATCAGATATTTCATATGTACTTAGCTTCAACTTCTCGATTTCTTTCTCAATTGAGTTGGATATATGCATTTTTGTGGATAATCCGGGTTGCTTATCTGAATATAAAATAATTGAACTGGAAGCTAAAATATTCTGCGGAATAAAGAGGACAGCACTATAACCTGATTCTTTAAATGTTTTTCTTATATTTTCCACCGAAACATCCTGCAAATAGAAAAATTTTATATAATCTGTTTCTGGCAATACATTCGTGAAAATATTGGTACTGTCAACAACGGCAATAGTTTTTATTTCTTTGTCTTCCAATGTTGCCAGCCATGCAGGGACGAAAAGAAATGCAGCAAAGATCAGAGGGCCCAGGACTGTCATCACAATAAATGATTTTTTCCTGATCCTGGTCAGGTACTCACGCTGAATAATCAGAAATATTTTATTCATCAGTTACTATTATGTTTCGGGATAATAATCCGGATAATATGATGTTAATATGTTTTTTGATACACAGGTATGGTATATTTTGCATCATATTGTACAGGCAGGGCATGCCCTGCCTCTACTCCATTACTCATATAATCAATAACTTAATAACTTAATAACTTAATCAACTTCTCCCTCTCACCTCTCACCTCTCATCTCTACCTTTTTATATTCCTCATATACTGATTTTTCTGCTCCTCCTACCACTTGTATAAATACATCATTCATACTTGGGATCACCTCATTGAAAGAACAAATTTCCACAATAGGTAATAATTTGCTGATCAGTTGGTTATTATTTGATCCATCATTTATTTTTATCTGTATTTCATGAAGATCATGGTTATCTTTAAGATGAATGATATCATAACCGATGTCAAGTGATTTTGCTATTGAATCAGGATTTCCTTTAAAGGCAAGCATGTAAGTGTTGGTCCTGTATTTTTTTTTGATATTATGTATTTCTCCTTCAAGGATTACTCTTGATTTATGAATAAGGCTGATGTCATCGCACAATTCTTCCACGGAACCCATATTATGGGTTGAAAAGATGATTGTAGCGCCATTTTTCCTGAGATCAAGGATCTCATTTTTCAGAAGGTTAGTATTTATGGGATCAAATCCGCTGAAAGGTTCATCAAATATCAACAATCGTGGTTCATGGATAACAGTTGTAATAAACTGTAGTTTTTGTTGCATCCCTTTGGAAAGTTCCTCCACTTTTTTATGCCACCATCCTGTAATTTCAAATTTTTCAAACCAGTATTTCAATCTTTTCATGGCATCATATCTTGAGAGCCCTTTAAGTTGGGCAAGATACAGTGCCTGTTCTCCTACCTTCATTTTTTTGTATAATCCTCTTTCTTCAGGAAGATATCCAAGATTATAAATATCATCAGGTTTCATTTTTCTACCCTGGTAATAAAGTTCGCCTGTATCAGGGGCAGTGATCTGGTTTATAATTCTGATTAAGGTGGTTTTGCCTGCACCATTTGGGCCGAGAAGACCAAAGATACTCTGGTCGCTTACATTAATGGAAACTTTATCAAGAGCCAGATGGCCGGTAAATTTTTTTACTATCTCATTAGCTGAAAATAGGAACATCCTGTATATGTTTATTATTCAAAGAATCCTTTCATTCTTTCAAAGAATGTTTTATCCGACTGATCCGGATTGGGAATAAAATTAGTTGAATCTTTGAGTTTTTCAAATAATTTTTGTTCTTCTTTTGTAAGGTTTTTTGGTATCCAGACATTAATTGAAACTAACAAATCTCCTGTTCCGTAACCATTTACATCCGGGATTCCCTTTCCTCTTAACCGTAATACTTTCCCGGGTTGGGTACCTGGTTCAATTCTTATTTTGGCTTTTCCGTCAATAGTAGGAATTTCAACAGTTGTTCCGAGCATTGCATCCGGAATGCTGAGGTAAAGGTAATACACCAGGTCATTGCCATCGCGAATGAGTTCGGGATTTTTTTCTTCCTGAATAAGGACGAGTAAGTCACCGTTTATTCCTCCTCTTCTCGGAGCATTCCCTTTACCGTTCACCTTAAGTTGCATACCTTCAGATACGCCTGCGGGGATATGAAAAGAAATTGTTTCTTCGGTATTAACGATTCCTTCACCGAAACATTTAGTACACTTTTCTGAGATAATACGGCCTTCACCGTTACAGGAAGGGCACACAGAGGTTGTTTGCATTTGTCCGAGAAAAGTGCTGGTAACTCTGGTTACATGACCTGTCCCCCTGCAGGTTGAACATGTGGTGAAAGCACTTGAATTTTTTGCCCCTGTGCCATCGCATGCATTACATGACACATATTTTTTTACTTTTATTTTCTTTTCAGCACCATGTGCAATTTCATCCAGAGAAAGCTTAACTTTTACTCTCAGGTTGGAACCTTTATTTACACCGCGGGATGTTCTTCTTCCGCTGCCAAATCCTCCAAAGCCAAAATCACCAAAAATATCTCCGAAACTTGCAAAAATATCTTCCATTGTCATCCCGCCTGCATGGAAACCATTACTCTGCCCGCTAAAGGCAGCATGGCCATATTGATCATACCTTGCTTTCTTCTGCGGATCAGAAAGCACCTCATAAGCTTCTGCCGCCTCTTTGAAATTCTCTTCTGCCTGTTTGTTATCCGGATTTTTATCGGGATGGTATTTTAATGCCATTTTCCGGTATGCCTTTTTTATTTCCTCCTGCGAAGCATTGCGTGTTACTTCAAGTATTTCGTAATAATCTCTTTTTGCCATCTGAGTTGATTTATTTATTCACCTACCACAACCTTCGCATATCTGACAACCTTCTCATAAAGAAAATATCCCTTTTCAATTACATCAACCACCTTCCCCTTTAAGTTCTCTTCAGCTGCGGGTATCTTTGTTACCGCTTCATGAATGTCAGTGTTGAAATCTTTATGAAGAGCTTCTATCTCTTTTAATCCCTGTTGATTTAATATATCTTTTAATTTATTGTAAATCAGCACCATCCCTTCGCATGCAGGATCAATGCTTCCATTATTCATAAAACCAATTGCCCTCTCAAAATCATCCAATACCGGGATAATCCTGAGGATAATATCCTCACCCGCAGTTTTTATTAAATCTACTTTTTCTTTAAGCGTGCGTTTCCGGTAATTGTCAAATTCGGCAGATAACCTCAGATATTTATCCAGTAACTCTGCCAGTTTTACCTCAGCAGATTCCTGTGTCTCTGTGTCAGCTTTGCTTACCGCATCGCCTTCTTTTTTACTTTCAGTACCTTCCTGTTTTATATCCGCCTTTGCGTCATTTTCTTTTTTTTCAATGTTTTCGTTATCTAAAGTCTGTTTTTGCTTTCCTATATATTTTTTTGCCATCTCAAATAATGTTTGCGATTATAGTCCTCATTCAGATACAAATATTCTGCCATATCCTGCTTAATAGACAAAATGTCAGAAAAAGCAATTCGATACTAAAATACCTATATACAGGGATTGCACTTTATTAATTTTATTTTCTCTTTGTAAATAAAAAAAATATGAGCGAATTCATAATTAATTCACAAGAGCCCAGGGATATCAGATTCGGGAGGGATAGATAGGAGGATTAAATAAACCTTCCATCCTTCATTTTAAAGCTTCTGTGAGCCTGGCTGCTGATCCTTTTATCATGGGTGACAAGCAATACTCCTCCGCCATTTTCAGCAAAATCAGAGATATATTTTAAAACTATTTCAGCATTTTCGTCGTCAAGGTTACCTGTAGGTTCATCTGCAAATAATATTTCCGGTTTATTTATAAGTGCACGGGCTAATGCAACCCGCTGGCGTTCACCGGTACTCAATTCCCCGGGTTTGTGGTGGATCCTTCCTGTTAAATTGAATTGTGAGATCAGCTCTTTTGCTCTTATTTCATAAAGATCAGAGAATGAATCAGAAACTATAGAAGGGATGAGGATATTTTCCAGCACATTAAGATAGGGGACGAGGTAGAATTGCTGAAAAACAAATCCTATACTTTTTGACCGTTCTTTGTCCCTTTTTTCGGGAGAAATTGCATATAAGTTTATACCATTCAAATATACTTCTCCGCTATCAGGATAGAGTAATCCCCCTGAGATCAGAAGAAGTGTGGTTTTCCCGCAACCACTCGGACCATTTACAGAAACAAGTTCACCTTTGTTTATTTCAAGGGAGACATCATTCACTGCTTTAACTTCTTTATCTTTACCTGTCCGGTATGATTTTTTAAGACCGGAAACTTGTAACACCATAATTCGTATTAATTTATTTTTTATTGTTCGTTGAGCATTGTTGCAGGATCATTGTTCGCAGCCATTACAGAAGGTATTAATCCTGCGGCAAGTGCTATTACAGGAGAAAGCAGCAATCCGGGAAGTATTACGGATAAGTTTATTACTTTCTGGAATCCGGAAATTGTCATATCAATATCACTCCATAATACGCCCAGCCATAGTCCTGTAATACTTCCCAATATTCCCCCTATAATTCCCATCAGCAAGGTTTTTCCTAAAAAGATCTTAAGTACCTGGTAGCGTTTGAAACCAATAGCGCGAAGGATGCCGGTTTCATGCCTTCTTTCACGAACATTATTCATGACCAGGAAGAATATCCATACAGATGCGCCTGCTATAAGGATTATTACCAGTATAGAGGCAAGCTTTTCTTTCTCGTTTCTCAGTTTTAACTGGTGAGCTACTTCATCACTCATTATTTTTTTATGCAGTTCAGCGGCTCTTTTCCTTACATCAGCTCTGGCAGCAATAAGAGAACTGAATTCAAATACCTGGGTATGTGGGAGGATAGCCTTCACCTCCTCTTTAAGCTGCCCCAGCATTTCTGTTGCACAAACACATTCCAGAGCCAATATCCCGTTTATTTCCCCCTTTCTGTTAAGAATTTTCTGCGCTTTATCCATAGGGATCCAGATATTCAGGTCATCTTTTGTCCCTTTCCTGGGATATATACGGTTTACTTCAAATAATTCTCCTTTGATTTTAATTTTATCTCCGGGCCGGAGATTTAATAATATCGCAATTTCTTCACCCATGTCGGCTTTCCCTTCCGGTACTCTTTCCATAATAGGAGACCGGTATTCATGATCCTGGGTTAAATGTCCGGGTTTGCTGTAAACAGGAACCTGTCCCTGGATTCCTGTTAAGAAAATTTCAATCTTTCTTTCTTCCCAATAGACTTTTTCCTGCAGTACGGGCAGAAGGTGATTTAAGGTTTTGATCCCGCTTTCAGCAATTTTCCAGACATCATCAAAGTTCAGGTATGTTGTCGGATAACCCTTTTGCTCGAGTTCTGCCAGGCTCTGATCTTTATGAATTATAAGGACGTTATATCCCATTTTACGCATGATAAGTCTGTAATCATCTTCAAGCTTAAGCATTTCTTCCTTTAACTCTTTTTCTTTTTGAATAAACATTTGCTCTGTAGCTATTTCATCACTTCTGAGCAAAATTATTGCACCTATAAATCCTGCTGTAGCAATTATCAGGGATAGAATTCCCGTGATGAAGCCATATTTTTTATAGCTTATTTCCCTTTTAATAATTTTCCAGATATCCATTCAATTTGATATTTAATTACCTGAAAGGTCTCTTATATAAAAAATATCCTGCCAGTAAAACCAGCATAACAAAACCAATAATATAAGCCGATAGTTTAAGTATGAAGTTGTTACTTTTTTCATTGTCTTCATATCTGTTTTGAAGTATATCTGCTTCAGAAGATTCAGGAAAATCAGGTGCATCATTAATTGAATCTGATCCCTGTGATTGTTTATTTTCTTCAGCATAAGACTGGGTGTCATTTCCAGGCCTTTTGTTATTCCGGATCCTAACTAACTGAGGTGCAGCATTGTCTTGTGATGAGACAGTAATCCTCTCATTTAACAGACTATCTTTATTATCGGTGCTTTTACTAAAATATTTATTCGTAGCTGATTCAAGCAATTGTTTTGCGTCTTCCTCTTTACTGGTAAAATTTCCTATAGTGCTTAATGGGTTTGCAATATTTATATCGGTAATATTTTCAATTACCTTATCCCATTCCAGTGCGATTAACAGGTCAACTCCCGGGTTTAGTAGTTTTGCCTGGCAGGAACAAGGTCCAATTATAAACTCAGCTGCTTCACGTATATTCCATGCATTAATCCCTTTACCAACAATGGCATAAAGGGCTATCCCTCTTCCAAAGACAGGAAAAATCATTGGTTCTGATGAGAAATCATTAAGATCCGGTTCACTGTTAAGCAGCATATTTACCAGTGGTTCTTCTTCCGTTTCCAGACGTGAAATTTTAATAATTTCAAATTTTATTCCGGGGATATCTTCTTTGGGAATACCTTTGGAACTATCCCACCATAATTCAGGATCAGGTAATTTTAATGTTTCTTCAAGACGTTTTAATTCATTTGTCATTAATTCAAGTGCTGCCTGATCTTTCTTCTTATCTCCGGATTCGAGCAAAATCCATACAGCAGTGGCACCTTTGGAAAGCTGAAGAGAAATTTTTTCCCGTGCAGGAGAACTTACCAGGCGGGTAAAATTGGAATAATTACAAGGGACTGCCCACACAATATCCTCTATTCCTGAAACATTTGGATATTTCAGGACCATCCATGGGAAAGTAACAGATGGTATGGTGTTTAAATAATTATATGCAGTGTCAGTATTATTATCCCCGATATTTATAAGTTTTATTTCGAGGTTTATTTCATCAGGATTATTTTGTAATGACCGGAGATAATTATTGATCCATTTTTCTTCCTGTCCGGGAGAATCTTTATAAAAAATTTCAAGCCTGTATTTATCAGCTTCCCAGTATTCCAGGGCATACCTGAAAACCGGAATAGGGCAGGTGGATATCTTTTGGGGAAAGAACAGGCCTGTTCCTGCAATTATTATAAACCACGCAAGTTTTTTCATTATTACTTCACAAATGGTTTAGCCGAAATCATCTCATCACTTAACTTTATTTCAGCCCTTCAAGCGCCATTCCTAAAGCTTCACTCCTGAGGTTTGTTGCAATGATAATTCCATCACCATCAATGAGCCAGTTTGAGGGGATACTCCGCACCTGGTACATTGCTGCAGGAACTGATTGCCATCCCCTGAGATCACTTACATGATATTCCCATTCCAGGCCGTCTTTTTCAATTGCATCCAGCCATTGAGCTTTGTTTTGGTCAAGGGAAACACTGTATACAGTGAATCCGTTACCGTTTTTAAATTTTTGTTCTTTATATTTATGGTATGTGGATACAATATTCGGGTTTTCTATCCTGCAGGGAGGGCACCATGCTGCCCAGAAATCTATAAGGACAATTTTACCTTTGAGACTTGAAAGTTTTAATGGTGTTCCGTCGGGAGAATTATATTCGAGGTCTGGCGCTTTATTCCCAATATTTAATCCTACAGGTACACTCTCAGTCTTTTTATGAACAGTCACAGGTTCATTTTTATTAGTATCTGAAGAGCCGGATTTGCAAGACAGGATGGTTAAAACCATAAAAATTGTTAAAACTGATAATTTCATTTTTGTTCTCATATTAAATTCTTTTGTAATAAATAACAAAAAAAAATCAAAAACGTTCAATTTTTGCTCCCAGTGCATTTAGTCGTTTGTCAATTTTTTCGTATCCTCTGTCAATTTGTTCAATATTACTAATAGTACTGATGCCTTCTGCTGCCAGTGCAGCAATAAGGAGTGCCACTCCTGCTCTGATGTCGGGGGATGTCATTGTAGCAGCCCGTAATCTGATTTTATGATCCTGCCCTATTACTGTTGCTCTGTGGGGATCACAGAGAATGATCTGTGCACCCATATCAATCAGTTTGTCTACGAAGAATAATCTGCTTTCGAACATCTTCTGATGTATCAGAACACTTCCTTTTGCTTGTGTTGCAGTAACCAGTATAATACTTAGCAGGTCGGGAGTAAGGCCCGGCCATGGAGCATCGGCAATTGTCATAATTGCTCCGTCAATAAATGTTTCTATTTCATATGAATCCTGTTTTGGGACAATTATGTCATCATCGTCTATGCAGAGTTGTATTCCCAGCCGGCGGAATGCATCCGGTATAATTCCTAACTGGGGGTAGCAGACATTTTTAATACGGATTTCTGAGCTTGTCATAGCGGCCATCCCGATAAAACTTCCTATTTCAATCATATCCGGAAGGAGTGTATGTGAAGTCCCTCTGAGATTTTCAACACCTTCAACAGAGAGAAGGTTTGATCCGATACCAGTGATTTTAGCTCCCATTCTGTTGAGCATTTTGCAAAGTTGCTGGATATAGGGTTCACATGCTGCATTATAGATGGTAGTAATGCCTTTTGCAAGCACTGATGCCATAATAATATTTGCAGTACCAGTAACAGATGCTTCATCGAGAAGCATATAACAACCTTTTAGTTCTGAGGCACTTACTTTATAAAGAGAACCGTCATTGTCATAATCAAACCTGGCGCCTAATTTCTGGAATCCAAGAAAGTGGGTATCAAGTCTTCTCCTGCCTATTTTATCTCCACCGGGTTTAGGTATAAAGGCTATACCAAATCTTGCCAGTAGCGGGCCAACAATCATAACGGAACCACGAAGGGCAGTACTTTTTTCCAGGAATGCAGAAGTGCTGAGATAATCAGTATTAATTGATGAAGCAGTGAAAGAGTAACTTCCGGGAGAAATTCTGATAACTTTAACTCCCATATCTTCGAGGAGTCCGATCAGCATATTTATATCCCTGATATCCGGGATATTTGAGATAGTAACAGATTCAGATGTAAGCAGACATGCACATATTACCTGTAGGGCTTCATTTTTCGCACCCTGGGGTATAATTTCACCTTTCAGACAGTGGCCTCCTTCAATTCTGAAGCTACCCATAATCGAATTATTTTTTACGGGGAATTCTTTTTTTACTCCTGTTTTTATAAAGAATATCCCTTGTTTCACTCAGCTTAAAATCTTCTGCCTGAATATTAATTTTGCCTCCGGATAATTCACGGAGATCAGAAAAGATCTGCTCATCACTTACATTTTCACGATTCCACGTGAGGTATGATTTTTTCATATGGTTTGCCAGGAGCCGTATAAGAAATTCTTTTTCTTCACCATCTTCCATCTCAACTCCTTTTTTCACCATCATTTCAATGAATTTTCCATAATGTTTGAACCTTATTTTCTCCTGGCTGTAAGGTATTGATTTAGGTTTTTCAGCTAACCTGGAAGGTTCAGGTTTTTCATAAGGGGAATCAATATCGAGTTTAAATTCAGACATAATTGCCAGGTGATCCCAAAGTTTATGCTTGTAATCTCCCTGGTCCCGGAGGTGGGGATTTAAATTCCCCATAATATTGATTAATGTTTTAGCTGCTTTGTTCCGCTCATCCCGGTCTTCAATACTTAAGACATGTTCAACCATTTTTTGAACATTCCTTCCGTATTCCGGAAGAACAAGCTTTTTTCTTGAAGTATTATAATCGTATTCCATCAGTTATCATTGTTTATTTATCAGAGGAGACTCATTCTCCTCTTAATCCGTCAAAGGTACTACTTAATATTTGAATTAAGAAATGACCTTTAATTTTGCAAATTTAAGTAAAAGTTGCTTTTGTCCGTGATCTTTAAAAAATACTGTTACTTTTACATTAGGAATGGCACCTTCCCTGCTTATTACTTTGCCTTTACCGAAGCGTTCATGTTCAACATTCATACCCGTCATGATACCATAGGGATCATAATTATCCGAATCATTATTTCCCTTATCATCTATTTTTACTAATTTTTTGTGTCTGACTGGTTGCGTAACTTCGTGCTTTTGCCCTGTTTTCTTTATATCCTGTGATGATTGAACTTTCAATATTTCGGATGATATTTGTCCTGCATTTTCAGACTCAATAAACCTTTCATCGATTTCACCAACAAAACGACTTGGCACGCAATGATTCAACAAACCCCATTTGAAACGGGTGGAGGCATAGGATATATAAAGGTATTGTTTTGCCCTTGTGATAGCAACATAAAAAAGCCGTCGTTCTTCTTCCAGTTCCTTTAAAGTATTAACCGACATAAATGAGGGGAACAGTTCTTCCTCTAAACCTGCTATAAAAACACAGGGGAATTCGAGACCTTTTGCGGAGTGTATCGTCATAATAAGTACTTTGTTGGTATCCTCATCTTTGTCAGCATCAGCATCAGTGTAAAGGGTAACAGTCTGAAGGTAAGCAGAAAGGCTTGTATCTTCTGAATTTTCTTCATTTTCTGTAAATTCCCGTACTCCATTAAGCAGTTCTTCCAGGTTTTGTATTCTGCTGATACCTTCCGGGGTTTTATCATGGCTAAGTTCTTGAATAAGTCCAGTGCTACTGGCAATGGAATAAGCAAGGTCGAAAGCTTCCATTTCTCCTGCTTTTTTTATGAAGCCATTGATCATTTCAGCAAATGAATGTAATTTTTGCAGTGTCCCTTTGTTGAATTCATTCTGCTGTGTTGTAACATCTGTTAAAATTTCCCACATACTTTTCCGGGTTGTACGTGCCAGCATTTCAACCCGTGAAATTGTTGTTTTCCCTATACCCCGTGCAGGATAATTTATGATACGTTTCAGGGATTCATCGTCAGCGGTATTTAACACAAAACGGAAATATGCCATTGCATCTTTTACTTCCTTCCTCTGAAAGAATGACATCCCTCCATATACTTTATAAGGTATGTTCATTTTTCTCATTGATTCCTCAAATATCCTGGATTGTGCATTGGTCCTGTATAAAACAGCGAAATCCCTGTAATGCATCTGTTTGGAGTACAACATGTCTTTTATTATACCGGCAATAGTATATCCTTCTTCACTATCTGTTCGTGCTTCAAGAATTTTTATTTTATCCCCTTCACCGTTTTTGCTAAAGATTTTTTTGGATATCTGTTCTTTATTATGAGAAATCACACTATTTGCGGCATCTACAATATATTCCGTTGATCTGTAATTTCTTTCCATTTTAATTAACATGGATTCGGGGTAATCGCTCTGGAATTTCAGGATGTTTTCAATTCTTGCACCCCTGAATGAATAGATACTCTGTGCATCATCACCTACCACACAAATATTTTTATGATCTCCGGCGAGTTTGTTCAATATAAGGTACTGGGAATAGTTAGTATCCTGGTACTCGTCAATGAGTATATAGCGGAAAGCTTTTTTATATTTATCAAGGATTGAGGGATGATCCCTGAAAAGAATATTTGTATTCAGTAATAAATCATCAAAATCCATTGCGCCATACTGTCTGCAACGTGCAGCGTACCTCAGGTAAATGTCACCCAGGTATGGACGTCGTGTACTATTATCTATTGTCCGGATTTCATTATTCGCTGCATAAGCTTCCGCAGTAACCAGGTTATTCTTGGCCATGGAAATTCTCGAATGTACTTCGGAGGGTTTATAGATTTTATCATCCAGATTTAATTCATGAATAATGGTTTTAATCAGGTTCTTTGAATCAGTTGTATCATAAATTGTATAATCAGAGGGATATTGTAATGCTATACTCTCGTATCGTAATATTTTTGAGAATACCGAGTGGAATGTTCCCATCCATAATCTCTTTGCTGTATTAAATCCCACAAGGTTTGCTATTCTCTCCTTCATTTCTTTTGCTGCCTTGTTGGTAAATGTGAGCGCCAGTATTGTGAATGGCTGGATCCCCTGTTGCAGCATATAGGCTATCCTGTATGTCAGAACACGGGTTTTCCCTGAACCAGCCCCGGCAATTACCAATGCAGGTCCGTTATAATTTATAACGGCATCTCTCTGAGAATCATTTAAATCGTTTAAAATGTCTTTCACTGTTATCCTTTTCTTTTTAAAGTGCCAAAATAGTATATGTTACTTTAATCAAAGAATACAAACAGGAAAAATTATCAACTATTTTTCATGAATACATGCAATATTTCTTAAATTCACCGAGTTTAATTATAATTGTGGGTGATTGATCCCGGGGTCATCCTGTTTGTTATAAATCCGTATTTTAAAATGACGAGTTATCATAAAAATCTTTTCCTGATAATAAATAAGCTGAAAATTTCTTGTAAACTGCTGATATTTTTCCACCTGACTTTCATCTCTCATACCAGGGCTCAGATTTATTCTCCTTATGCTGATTTCGCTAAAAAGATTTCATATAAAACATATACCGGTTCTGACAGTGTTTTTGTTTTTTATAATTTTCCGGATCTTCCAAAGATGGGAAGTTTGACCGCTAAACCTCCTGACCCCGGTATTTTTAATTTTGAATGGGCGAAATATAATTCTTCTGTTAACGGGTTTGATCCTCCTTTTCTGGTTCACAATAATTTAACACAATCAGTTGTTTCAGACCTGGAAAGCGGAGGTTATAAGGTACATTTGACCAATGGAACCGGAATTGACACTTCATTTATCGCATGGATTTTTACCGACCAGTTAAAGGTCGAAGTTGAAAAAGACAATGAGGGTAAAGTGAAAACTCATAAACGCACCTGTGATTTTCTGATAATAAACGGATCGGTAATACCAGATACATTTTATTATTATGATCAGAATACCCATGAACCTATCTTATTGCTTAACGGTTTCCGTTTTTTATGGACATCTGATAATCCTGATCTTATTATCCCAAATGCAGATAAATTACTTGATCCTAATATAACATACAGGCCTCCCTATATTGATACGCGGTATTTTCTGACAGCTATTGACAGTTTTAGAATGGAAGTCAAGGATGAGGTTTTATATGAAACCATTCATGTAAAAGCTGATTTCAGCCTGCAGGCATTTGATAAAGAAGAGTCCAGAGCATTTGAAGATATCAATCTTCCTTTCGAGGATGGGTCACCATTAACTGTGAAGTTTAAGAACAAGAGTCTGAATGGTTATAAGTTCGAATGGATTTTTTCTGATTCGGCCAGGTCGGGATTTTTCAGCAATGAATTTACTGATGATATTAACTATGAGCCTGAATTTGAATATTTAATACCAAATGATTATTATCCTGCCCTGGTTGCAGAAAGTCTGATTCCGGAAAGTCTTGTGGGATGTAAAGACACGTTCCGGGTTGAGAGTCCTGTTATTGTTTTGCCTTCATTGCTGGATGTTCCCAATGTTTTTACACCTGATGGGGATGAACTGAACAGGTATTTTAAAGTAGAGCACCGTTCTATAAAGGAATTCAGTATAATCATTGTGAATCGCTGGGGGAAAGTTGTTTACCGTGCTGATGTAAAGGACATGTATGAATGGGAAGGATGGGACGGAAACATTCTGAATACAAATAATCCGGCAGCACCAGGTCCTTATTTTTATGTGATCGAAGCGTTGGGTTGGGATAATGAAAAATTTGTAAGGGGGCACTACAGGGGCACGGTTTACTTGTTCAGAGGGGAATGACTTCGACAAGCTCAGCAACCATTTTGGACAAGCTCAGCAACCATTTTGGACAAGCTCAGACAGTAGTTTTTTCAAACGCATCCTGAGCTTTTCGCATAAAGATAGTTTTTATTCTTCCTCCGCTTCTTCCTGGTAGGCTTTCAGTAATGCTTCCTGGATTTCTCCCGGTACCTGGGCATATTCCGAAAACTTCATTGAATACATGGCTCTTCCGTTAGTTATAGAACTGAGAGCGGTTGAATATTTATTCATTTCTGCCAGTGGGACTTTCGCAGTGATTTTTTCAAAACCTTTTTCGCTTGACATTCCCAATACGATTGCCCTGCGGCCCTGCAGATCACTCATTACATCTCCCATTCTGTCGGAAGGGACAAGGACTTCAACGGTATAAATAGGTTCAAGAATTTTTGGAGAGGCTTCCCTGAAGGCTTTGCTAAATGCATTTCTTCCTGCTAACCTGAAAGATATTTCATTTGAATCAACAGGGTGCATTTTCCCGTCATAAACATAAACCCTAATATCTCTGGCGTATGAGCCAGTCAATGGGCCTTCTTCCAGTTTTTCCAAAATACCCTTCAGTATAGCGGGCATAAACCTTCCATCAATTGATCCCCCGACGATACAGTTACAATAAACTAATTTACCACCCCATGCAAGTTCGTGTTCTTCCTTGCCTCTGATAGATAATTTTATTTCTTTACCATTGATTTTGAACATATCAGGATCAGGAGCACCTTCTTTATGAGGTTCAATAATCATATGAACCTCCCCAAACTGACCTGCACCTCCGGATTGTTTTTTATGGCGGTAATCTGCCTGTGAGGCTTTGGTTATAGTTTCACGATATGGAATTTTTGGTGTTATATATTCTGTTTCAACTTTAAAGACATTATCCAGGTGCCATTTCACTATTTTCAGATGGTGTTCACCCTGGCCTGAAAGTATGATCTGTTTAAGCTCTTTTGAGTATTCAACCCGCACTGTAGGGTCTTCCTGGTGCATCTTATTCAGTACTTCACTCATTTTTTCCTCATCACCCTCACTGAGGGGACGGATTGCAGTACGGAATTTGGGTTCAGGAAATGCAATTTGGGGATATACTATTTTATAATCGGTTGATAATGTATCCCCGGTTCTGGTAGCTTTTAATTTTACTGTTGCTCCAATGTCTCCCGCAGTAATTTTCGGAACTTTTACCCTGTTTTTACCGGCACTCATAAAAATCTGAGAGATCCTTTCTTTATTTGAAGAACGGTTGTTGAGTACATCAAGAGCTTCGGTTATTTCCCCGGACATGACTTTAAAGAAATTCACTTCTCCGATATGAGATTCGACGGAAGTTCTGAAGACGAAAAGAGAGGGAGTGCCTGAAGGATCTGTTTTCCGTTCAACACCATTAATATCTGCAACAGGAGGGAGTTGATCAGGTGAAGGAAGCAGATCTATGATCAATTCGAGGAGACGGCCGGTTCCCATGTTTTTCTTTGCTGATGTACAAAGAACAGGGTGTAAACCGCGTGAAACAATACCGGTTATAACACCTTGTTTTACTTCTGCTTCATCGAGAGTTTCTTTTTCAAAAAATATTTCCATAAGTGCTTCATCACTTTCGGCAGCTTTTTCAATAAGCTCATTTCTTAACTCTTCAGCCCTTTCTTTTTCTGAGGAAGGAATATCAATAATTTCCGGTTTTCCTCCTGTTTCAGGATATTTGTAAAGCTTCATGCTTATCAGGTCAACAATGGAATCAAAGCCAGGTCCGGCATTGACAGGATATTGCACTATTACAGATTTTATTCCGAATCTTTCCTTTATCATTTCCATTGTTTTTTCATAATGGGCTTTGTCATGATCGCAATGATTAATCACAATGACCATAGGCTTATTGAACCTGTCTACCCATCGATTGTGAATTTCAGTGCCCACTTCAACACCATGCTGGCAATTGATCAGGAGCATTGCTACATCAGCAACACTGAGTCCTGAAACTGCTCCTCCGCAAAAATCATCAGCACCTGGAGCATCCAGAATATTAATTTTATGATTATTAAATTCAGAATATAAAATACTTAAATAAACGGAACTTCCGTTTTCCTGTTCAATCAGATTATAGTCTGATACAGTATTTCTGTTATCAATGTCACCCCGGCGATCGATAATCCCTCCTTCATAAAGCAGTGCCTCAGCAAGAGTTGTTTTTCCGGATCCTGCGTTACCTAATAAAACAATATTGCGAATCTGTTTTGTTGTAAAAGCTTTCACGATAGTATTATATTAAATTTGTATTTACTTTATTTTCAGTTAAAATTAATTTTATAATAGCAATAGTTCGTTAAATTAAAATAAAACGCAGAGACGCAAAATGTTGATTACTAATAACATATGCAATAACAATTTAGTTAATAAGATGCTCTTTATCAATATATTACAAAATTATAACGAAGTATTGCAAAAGGAGATGCAAAAGTAATAAATTTTATTTTAGTTGCAAGCTTATATATTTCGTAAGCAATAACAAAAAATTTTCTGAGTTTCATTTTACATTTGATAAAATATGTAAGCAGTTTTATTAGTATTTCGGGCATCTGAAAAATAAATAATATCTAAATAAAATTATTGTTTTTTAAAAAAAAAGAATACCTTTGCAACCCATTTCAGGAAAATAATTTTATTAAAAACATAAGTTATAAGTCTTTATGCCAACAATACAACAATTAGTGAGGAAAGGCAGGAGGAACATCATTGACAAGAGCAAATCCCCTGCACTTGATTCGTGTCCACAGCGGCGCGGGGTATGTGTTCGTGTATATACTACGACCCCAAAGAAACCTAATTCTGCAATGAGAAAAGTTGCAAGAGTCAGGCTTACCAACAGCAAGGAAGTAAATGCATATATTCCGGGTGAAGGACATAACCTCCAGGAGCACTCTATTGTACTCATAAGAGGGGGCAGGGTAAAAGATCTTCCGGGCGTCAGATATCATCTTATCCGCGGAGCACTCGATGCGTCAGGTGTTGAAGGAAGATCTCAAAGAAGATCAAAATACGGAACAAAAAGACCTAAGAAAAAATAACCATAATAAAAGATGAGAAAAGGAAGACCGAAAAAAAGAATATTATTACCGGATCCAAAATTCAGAGATCCCATGGTAACAAGGTTTGTTAATAATCTTATGAATAAAGGCAAAAAAAGTGTCGCGTATGGTGTTTTCTATGATGCAATAGATATTGTGGGACAGAAGATGAAAAATGAGGAAAAAAGTGCATTGGAGATATGGAAACAGGCACTGGAAAATATTACTCCCCAGGTAGAAGTGAAGAGTCGCCGGGTAGGAGGAGCTACTTTCCAGGTTCCAATGGAGATACGACCCGACAGAAAAATATCAGTAAGTATGAAAAACCTGGTATTTTTCTCAAGAAAGAGATCAGGTAAATCCATGAGTGATAAACTGGCCGCAGAAATACTGGCTGCATATAATAATGAAGGAGGGGCTGTAAAGAAAAAAGAAGATACTCACCGTATGGCTGAAGCGAATAAAGCTTTTGCACACTTCAGATTTTAAAGTGAAGTACAATTCCAGTATGAAGCAGGAACTGAAATATACAAGGAATATTGGGATAATGGCCCATATTGATGCCGGTAAAACTACTACCACTGAGCGTATTTTATATTATACCGGTATTTTACACAGAATGGGAGAAGTTCATGACGGGGCCGCAACAATGGACTGGATGGTACAGGAGCAGGAGAGAGGTATTACTATTACATCAGCTGCAACAACTACATACTGGAAATATAATAATGATAATTATAAAATCAATCTGATCGACACACCAGGTCATGTCGATTTCACTGTTGAGGTTGAAAGGTCACTCCGGGTGCTTGATGGAGCTATTGCTATTTTTTGCGGGGTAGGTGGAGTCGAACCACAATCAGAAACTGTCTGGAGACAAGCCAATAAATATAATGTACCCAGATTGGTGTTTATTAACAAACTTGACAGGGTAGGGTCAGATTTTTTTCGTGTAGTTGATGAAATCGAACAAAAATTATCATGCAATCCTGTCCCTTTGCAGATACCGATTGGTTCAGAAGAAAATTTCAATGGAGTTATTGATCTTATTTCAAGAAAGGCAGTTATATGGTATGAGGATGAAACTCTCGGAATAAATTATGAATTAAAGGAAATTCCTGAAGATTATATTGAAATAACAGAGGAATGGAGAGAAAGATTGATTGAAGCGGTCTGCATTTCTGATGACCATCTGCTTGAACGATTCCTGGAAAACAGGGATGATATCACGGTAGAAGAGTTTATGGAGGTTACCAGAAAAGCTACCATTCGCCAGGATATAATACCTGTTTTTTGTGGGGCAGCGTTTAAGAATAAAGGTATTCAGAGATTACTGGATGGTATATGTGCTTTATTACCAAGTCCGGTGGATATTGAATCAGTTAAAGGTATCGATCCGGATACAGATAAACCGGTGGTCCGGCATGCAGATCCTGAGGAGCCCCTTGCTGCGTTGGCATTTAAAATTGCCACTGATCCTTTTGTAGGACGGTTGGTTTATCTTAGAGTATATTCAGGAGTACTACGCCAGGGTATAATGATCTACAATCCAAGGACTGGCAAAAAAGACCGTGTGAACAGAATTTATCAGATGCATGCAAATAAACAGATACCCAAAGAGTTTATTGAAGCAGGAGATATTTGTGCTGCTGTAGGTTTCAGAAATCTTCGCACCGGAGACACTATCTGTGCTGTTAACAAACCTATAGTGCTTGAATCAATGGATTTCCCGGAACCCGTTATCAGTATTGCAATTGAACCCAAAACCCAACTTGATATTGACAAACTTTATCTCTCGCTGGCAAAACTGGCAGAGGAAGATCCTACTTTCCAGGTAAAAACTGATCCGGATTCAGGTCAGACAATAATCAGCGGTATGGGAGAATTGCATCTTGAAATTCTGATTGACAGGTTGAGAAGAGAATTTAAAATTGAATGCAACCAGGGCAATCCTATGGTTAATTACAAGGAAGCTCTCACAATAGAAATTGATCATCGTGAAGTATTTAAGAAACAAACAGGTGGCAGGGGAAAATTTGCTGATATTGTTGTAAGAATAGGCCCTGCAGAAGCCGGTACAAACGGTTTACAGTTTGTTAATGAAGTTAAAGGGGGGAATATTCCGAAAGAGTACATTCCTTCGGTGGAAAAGGGATTTTTTGAAGCCATGAAAAATGGTCCTGTTGCAGGATTTCCCGTGGAAAGTCTTAAAGTAACCCTTGTTGATGGTTCATATCATCCGGTTGATTCAGATTCCCTTTCCTTCGAGATTGCAGCAATGCATGCATTCAGAGCAGCTGCAAAAAAAGCTAAACCTGTCTTACTGGAACCAGTAATGTCGGCTGAAGTATCTACACCCGAAGAATTCCTGGGAGATGTGGTTGGGGATCTGAATAAAAGACGCGGGCAAATTGAAGGAATGGAAACAAAAGCAGGAGTAAAAGTGGTAAGAGCTAAAGTTCCGCTTGCAGAACAATTCGGGTATGTTACAGTACTGAGAACATTAACATCAGGAAGAGCGGTTTCAACCATGGAGTTTAGCCATTATGCCCAGGTACCTGCAGAGTTATCTGTAAATCTTCTTGAAAGAATAACCGGGAAAACATTTGTCTAACGTATAATATTTATATATCAGAATGAGTCAGAAGATCAGAATTAAACTAAAGTCGTACGATCACAACCTGGTAGACAAGTCTGCCGAGAAAATCGTTAAGACAGTGAAATCAACAGGTGCAGTAGTAAGCGGCCCAATACCTCTTCCTACTCATAAAAAGATATTCACCGTTTTAAGGTCACCTTTTGTAAATAAAAAATCGAGGGAACAATTCCAGTTAAGTTCATATAAAAGACTTCTGGATATTTACAGCTCAACACCTAAAACAATTGATGCATTAATGAAACTTGAATTACCAAGCGGGGTAGAAGTTGAAATTAAGGTGTAATTAAATAACAATAATTGAATTAAGATAAAAATTATTATATCATGCCGGGATTAATTGGTAAAAAAATTGGAATGACTTCTGTCTTCGATGAAGAAGGAAGACAAGTCCCATGTACGGTAATACAAGCCGGACCATGTGTGATAACACAGATAAAAACTGTTGAAAATGATGGCTATTCTGCTATACAGCTTTCCTTTGATGATAAAAAGGAGAAGTCAACAACACGGCCTTTGATAGGGCATTTCAGAAAGGCAAATACAGGGCCTAAAAGAAAAGTGGTTGAGTTGAAAGGTTTCATCCGGGACTGGAAACTGGGTGACGTAATAACGGTAGACTATTTCAGGGATGATGTATGGCTTGATGTTGCGGGCATTTCGAAGGGAAAAGGATTTCAGGGTGTAGTAAGGCGTCACAATTTTAAGGGGGTTAATGATGCAACACATGGACAACATAACCGTGGAAGAGCACCAGGATCATTAGGAGCATCTTCCTATCCTTCCAGAGTTTTTAAAGGAATGAGAATGGCAGGCCGTATGGGAGGAAACAGAACTAAAATATTGAATTTAAAAGTAATGAAGATAATTCCCGAGAATAACCTCCTGTTATTAAAGGGATCAGTTCCCGGATCTATTGGCTCATATTTAATTATTGAAAAATAATGGAAATACCCGTATATAAAATTACCGGCGAAGAAACCGGGAGAAAAGTGAAACTAAATGATGAGATTTTTGGTGTTAAACCAAATGATCATGCCATTTATCTCGATGTCAGGAATATTCTGGCAAATCGTCGCCAGGGAACTCATAAAACGAAACAAAGAAGTGAAGTGGCTGGAAGTACACGGAAAATTAAACGACAGAAAGGTACCGGAAGTGCCCGTTTCGGAGATATAAAGAATCCCATTTTCAGAGGAGGAGGAAGAATATTTGGTCCAGTCCCGAGAGACTATGGATTTAAATTGAACAAGAAAGTGAAACAACTTGCAAGAAAATCAGCACTTTCCTATAAAGCATTAAACAACCAGATATTAATAGTTGAAGATTTTAATCTGGAAGCTCCCAAAACCCGGGAATTCTCAGCTATTCAGAAAAATCTTAAAATAAATGACAAAAAGTCGCTTATAGTTTTTAAAGACAAAAATATTAATATATATTTGTCCTCTCGAAATTTACAGAACTCTAAGGTTGTAACTCTCTCTGGTTTAAACACTTATGATATTATGAATGCGTCAGCTTTGTTGTTTCTTGAGAGTTCCCTTGACGCTTTACAGGTTAAAGAATAGATAAATTAAGGGATTTGGATCATGGAAATTATTAAAAAACCCATAGTTACTGAGAAACTTACTGCTCAGGCTGATAAATTAAACCGCTATGGTTTTATTGTTGACAGAGGAGCTAATAAGTTGCAGATAAAGAAAGCAGTAGAGTCCCTGTATAACGTTACAGTTGTTCAGGTGAATACACTTCGTTATGGAGGGAAAGCAAAAAGCCGTTATACAAAAGGAGGAATTCAGGCAGGGAAAACAGCCTCTGCCAAGCATGCTGTTGTTACATTAAAAGATGGTGATACAATAGATTTCTATAGTAATATATAGTGTTAAAATGGCAGTTAAAAAACTAAAACCTGTTACAGCAGGACAGAGATTCAGAATATTATCCTTAAATGATGATATTACTGCTTCATCACCGGAAAAAAGCCTTGTCAGGCCTTTAAAGAAAAGCGGAGGAAGGAACAATACCGGGAAGATGACAATGAGGTATCTTGGGGGAGGACATAAAAGACAATACAGAGTCATTGATTTTAAAAGAAACAAGGATGGTATACCTGCAGTCGTAAAGACCATAGAATACGATCCTAACCGCTCTGCAAGGATTGCACTTGTTGTATATACAGATGGAGAGAAAAAATATATACTTGCGCCTGCAGGATTAAATGTCGGGCAAACTATCATTTCAGGAGAGAATGTTTCCCCTGATATAGGGAATACTCTTACACTGGCTAATATACCACTTGGTACCATTATTCATAATATAGAACTGTATCCTGGTAAAGGAGGGGCTGTTGCCAAAAGTGCAGGTGCCTCTGCACAGCTTACTTCAAGAGATGGTAAGTATGCTATAGTTAAGATGCCATCGGGAGAGTCGAGGATGATACTGGTTAATTGCAGAGCGACAGTTGGTTCTATATCAAATTCCGATCATAGCCTGCTAAGGTCAGGAAAAGCCGGAAGAAAAAGATGGTTGGGGCGTCGTCCACGAACCAGGGGAGTCGCAATGAATCCTGTTGATCACCCCATGGGAGGAGGAGAAGGCAGAGCATCAGGAGGACATCCCCGTTCAAGAAAAGGACTAATAGCCAAAGGCTACCAAACCCGTTCAAAGAAGAAAACTTCTGATAAATTTATTATTGAAAAAAGAAAATAAAAATAATTATAAGGTATGAGCCGCTCATTAAAAAAAGGACCTTTTATTGACAGCAAACTCGAAAAAAGAATACTCGATATGAATTCTTCGGGTAAAAAACAAGTGATTAAAACATGGTCGAGAAGAAGCCTTATTTCTCCCGATTTTGTAGGAAATACTGTCGCCGTTCATAATGGAAATAAGTTTATCCCGGTATATATTACTGAAAATATGGTTGGACATAAACTGGGAGAATTCGCTCCTACAAGGATTTTCAGGGGACATGGCGGTAAACAGAAATAATTCATAAAATAAGATAACTTATTTAATAAAATGGGTTCAAGAAAAAGAAATAGCGCAATTCAGCAAAAAGAAGAAAAGAAGAAAAAAAGTTTTGCCATTCTTCGCAATTGCCCGACTTCTCCCCGTAAAATGAGACTTGTGACAGATCTGATACGTGGTGTTGAAGTTAACAGGGCGTTGGACATACTTAAATTTACTCCTAATATCGGAGCCAGAAAGGTTGAAAAACTTCTTCTCTCTGCTATAGCTAACTGGCAGGGGAAAAATGAAGGAGTTCGGATTGAAGACAGCAATCTTTACGTTAAAGATATATATGTTGACTCTGCACGGATGCTGAAAAGATTACGTCCTGCTCCTCAGGGACGCGGATACAGGATCAGGAAAAGGTCCAATCATGTTACTGTTGTTCTTGACAGTAGAGTTAATCAGGAAGTAGAAATAAATAATTAAAAGATGGGACAAAAAGTTAACCCGATAGCAAACCGTTTAGGTATAATAAAAGGATGGGATTCCAATTGGTATGGAGGAAAAGATTATTCATCCAAACTTATTGAGGACACTAAAATAAGGGAATATCTGAATGCCCGTCTTGCAAAAGCAAGTATTTCCAAGATTGTCATTGAACGCACATTGAAGCTTATTACCGTAACTGTAAATACTGCCAGACCAGGAATTATTATAGGTAAAGGCGGGCAGGAAGTTGATAAGCTGAAAGAGGAATTAAAGAAAATAACAAAGAAGGAAGTACAAATCAATATTTTCGAAGTAAAAAGGCCTGAACTTGATGCAGTGATAGTTGGAAGTAATATTGCCAGGCAGATTGAAGGCAAGATTTCATATCGCCGGGCTATAAAAATGGCAATTGCATCAACCATACGGATGGGAGCTGAAGGTATAAAGGTAGTAATATCCGGGCGTCTTGGCGGAGCAGAAATGGCGAGAACAGAAACTTATAAAGAAGGCCGTATACCGCTGCATACTTTAAGGGCTGATATAGACTACGCTTTGAGTGAAGCACATACAAAAGTCGGAGTGATTGGAATTAAAGTGTGGATATGCAATGGTGAAATATATGGGAAGAGAGATCTTTCACCCAATATCGGCGCTAAAAATGTTAAGCCCAAACAAGGAACTTATAATGCACAGGGAAGTAAAAAGAAAAGAAAGTAATAAATCAATTTCTGAAATTTTCAGTCAATGTTACAGCCAAAGAAAACACAATACAGGAGACAGCAAAAAGGGCGGATGAAGGGTAATGCTCAACGGGGCACTCAGCTTGCATTTGGTTCTTTCGGAATTAAAGCCCTGGAAAATGCATGGATTACAGGACGGCAGATTGAAGCTGCCCGCCAGGCAGTTACCCGTCATATGAAAAGGGAGGGACAAATATGGATACGTATTTTCCCGGATAAACCTATAACAAAAAAGCCCGCTGAAGTAAGAATGGGTAAAGGAAAAGGCGCACCGGAAGGATTTGTTTGCCCCGTGACCCCGGGAAGAATATTGATCGAAGCAGAAGGTGTACCTTTTGAAGTGGCGAGAGAAGCATTAAGACTTGGTTCTCAGAAATTTCCCATACCCACAAAATTCGTGGTAAGGCATGATTTTGTTGAAGTTCAGGAACAGAAAAAATAATAAAAGAAAAAGTTTATTACTATGTACGCAAATAATACCTACATACTTGTTTATTCAGGAAAAGAACAGCAGAGTAAGAATTTATAAATACAAGACAAATGAAACCGTCTGAAATAAAAGAGATAAGTACAAAAGAATTAAAAGAACGGCTCGAAACAGAAAAAGATGATTATACTAAATTAAGACTTAATCATACTGTTTCTCCTCTTGATAATCCTCTGAAACTGAGACTATCAAGAAGAAATATTGCCCGGCTGTTAACTGAACTAAAAAAACGGCAAATGTCAGATACTTCAAAAAGTTAATTTACTCAAATGGAGAATAATAAAAGAAATTTCAGAAGAGAACGCATTGGTGTTGTTGTCAGTAACAAAATGGAGAAATCTATTACGATTACTGTCAAAACTAAAATGAAACATCCGATCTATCAGAAATTTGTAAACAAAACTTCAAAATTTATGGCTCATGATGAAAAAAATGAGTGTAATATCGGAGATACTGTTAAAATAATGGAAACCAGGCCGTTAAGTAAAAATAAACGCTGGAGATTAGTTGAAATTATTGAAAGAGCTAAATAGTTATGATACAACAGGAAAGCAGACTTATCGTAGCCGATAACAGCGGAGCAAAAGAAGTGCTATGTATCCGCGTTCTCGGTGGTACCAGGAAACGGTATGCACGTATTGGTGACAAAATTGTTGTTGCCGTTAAAAGTGCTGTTCCGTCGGGGGACTTAAAGAAGGGTACAGTTTCAAAAGCAGTCGTCGTTCGCACCAAGAAAGAGATAAGGCGGAATGATGGTTCATATATACGATTTGACGATAATGCTGTTGTTTTGCTAAATAATGCTGATGAGATAAGGGGTACCCGAATCTTTGGCCCAGTGGCCAGGGAATTAAGGGACAAGTATATGAAAATTGTTTCACTTGCCCCGGAAGTTTTATAAAAAATTAAAGATCAAATACATGCCAGGAAAGTTTCATATCAGGAAAGGTGACCAGGTTATAGTTATTACTGGTGAATACAAAGGTCAACAGGGACGCGTTCTTGAAGTAATCCGCGATAAAAATACAGCTATTGTTGAAGGAATAAATTTGATTTCAAAACATACAAAACCTAATGCAAAGGCACCTCAGGGTGGAATTCTGAAAAAAGAAAGCCCTGTTCATATATCAAATCTTAATGTAGTTGATCCTTCTTCAGGGAAAGCAAGCCGGGCAGGTCGCAGACTCAATGCTGAAGGTAAACTTGTTCGTTATTCTAAAAAATCAGGGGAGGAGATTAAATAATGGAATACATACCTACATTAAAGAAGCAATACAGAGAAGCAATTATCCCTGCTCTGAAAGATAAATTCAGTTATAAAACTGTTATGCAGGTGCCGAAGTTAATGAAAATAGTTATTAATGCCGGTGTGGGAGATGCAATTGCCGATAAAAAATTAATCGAAACTGCACAGGAAGAAATATCCCTTATTGCCGGGCAAAAGGCAATACAAACCTATTCAACAAAAGATATTTCTAACTTCAAACTTCGCCGGGGTATGCCCATTGGCGTTAAAGTGACCCTCCGCAGGAATCAGATGTACGAATTTCTGGAAAGGTTAGTACATGTGGCACTGCCCAGAATAAGAGATTTTAATGGAATAAGCAGCAAGTTCGACGGAAGGGGTAATTATACACTAGGAATATCTGAACAGATTATTTTCCCTGAAATTGATATTGATAAGATCAGTAAAATTATGGGTCTTGAAGTTACATTTGTTACTAATGCACGAACTGATGAGGAAGCTTTTGCACTTTTAAAGGAGTTCGGCTTACCATTTAAACGTTAATTTTAAACAAAAAACCAAGGTATGGCAAAAGAATCAATGATGGCTCGGGAAGTAAAGCGTAAAATGCTCATTGATAAATACGCGGAAAAAAGGGCAAAACTTAAGGCTGAAGGAGATTATGCAGGCCTGAGTAAATTACCCAGGAATTCTAATCCGATAAGATTGCATAACCGCTGCAAAATCACCGGAAGACCTAAGGGATATATAAGACAATTTGGCATAAGCAGGATCACATTCAGGGAAATGGCTTCTGCCGGACTTATCCCGGGTGTGAAAAAAGCCAGTTGGTAATATTCAGATAATACAGAAGATTAAATATAAAGAGAAATGACAGATCCTATTGCAGATTTTCTTACCCGGATCAGGAATGCAGTTAAGGCAAAGCACCGAGTGGTTGAGGTGTCTGCTTCCAATATTAAAAAAGATATTACTAAAATTCTTTTTGAAAAGGGGTATATTTTAAATTATAAATTTGAGGATGATGGCCCTCAGGGTAAAATTAAAATTGCACTCAAATATAACCAGGACACTAAAACTCCGGCTATTAAGAGAATTCAGAGAGTCAGCCGTCCAGGTCTAAGGACATATTCGGGTAAAGAAGAACTTCCAAGAGTACTTAACGGATTAGGTGTTGCAATTATCAGTACCTCACAGGGTGTTATGACTGATAAAGAAGCCCGTAACCTGAATATTGGCGGTGAAATTTTATGTTACGTTTATTAAAAGGAGGAACTTTTTATGTCAAGAATAGGTATTCTGCCCGTAAATATTCCAAAAGATGTTACAGTAACAGTTAGTGAGGATAATGTTGTCATTGTGAAAGGACCTTTGGGACAGTTACATCAAAAGGTAGATAAAGATATTAAAGTTGAGATTGATGAGAATGCTGTTCATGTTTTACGCCCTACTGAACAGAAAAGGCATAAAGCTTTACATGGTTTATACAGGTCTTTGATCAACAACATGGTCACAGGTGTAACTACTGGATTTACCATTCAACAGGAATTAGTTGGTGTAGGGTATCGGGCAGAAACAAAAGGTCAGTTACTGGAATTAGTTCTGGGGTATTCGCATGATATTTTTATTGACATCCCTGCTGAAGTTAAAGTGGAAGCAAAAACAGACAGACGCAGTAACCCGGTAATAACATTAAAATCTCACGATAAACAATTACTTGGTCAGGTTGCGGCAAAAATCAGATCACTCAGACCACCTGAACCATTTAAAGGAAAGGGAATAAAGTTTGTGAATGAACAACTTCGCCGTAAAGCAGGTAAATCTGCCAGTGTATAATTGATTAATAATTAAGCGATGGCTTTAACAAAAAACGAAAGAAGGCATAGGATACGGTACAGGATCCGTAAACGGATCAAAGGTACTGCCGACAGACCAAGAATGTCTGTCTATAGAAGTAATAACCAGATTTATGTTCAGATTATTGATGATATCAAAGGGAGTACTTTACTTGCTGCATCATCACTTGAGAAAGAGATTGCAGGAACTAAAAACATTAATAAAACAGAACAGGCCAAACTTGTCGGTAAGTATGTAGCTGAAAAGGCTCTTGCCAAAGGAATAAAGGAAGTGGTTTTTGACAGGGGAGGGTACCTGTATCATGGCAGAGTGAAAAACCTTGCAGAATCAGCGAGAGAAAACGGATTAAAATTCTAACAAAAAATATGTCAACAAGTATCAGGAAAGTAAGAACAACGGATCTTGAATTAAAAGATCGTTTAGTAAGTATTCAGCGTGTAACAAAAGTTACCAAGGGAGGGCGGACATTCAGCTTTTCAGCAATAGTTGTGGTTGGAAATGAGGACGGTATAGTTGGTTATGGCCTTGGTAAAGCAAATGAAGTTACTACTGCCATTTCAAAAGGAATCGAGGATGCAAAAAAGAATCTTATTAAGGTGCCTGTTCTGAAAGGTACAATTCCACATGAACAATCTGCAAAGTATGGCGGAGCAAGAGTGTTCATTAAACCTGCTTCAGGGGGAACAGGCGTAAAAGCAGGAGGTGCAATGCGTGCGGTTTTTGAAAGTGTTGGCATAAAAGATGTGCTGGCAAAATCAAAAGGTTCATCAAATCCTCATAACCTGGTGAAAGCCACATTTAACGCTCTGCTCGAATTGCGGGATGCATACACTGTTGCTCAGCACAGAGCTTTGGATATTGAGAAAGTTTTTAACGGTTAAAATTTCCGGAAGATGACTAAAATAAAAATTATTCAGATACGCAGCAGGATCGGAAGTACTGAAAGACAAAAAAAGACGCTTGATGCGTTGGGATTAAGAAAAACAAATAAACAGGTGATCAAGGAGGCTACTGATCAGATAAAAGGAATGGTGAAAAAAGTTGCACACCTTGTAACCGTTGAGGAATTATAATAAGTACAATAATATATAGCTATTAAGAAATGGATTTAAGTAATTTAAAACCGGCAAAAGGGTCTGTTAAAAGCGAAAAAAGACTCGGCAGAGGTCAGGGTTCCGGTCGGGGAGGCACATCTACCAGAGGGCATAAAGGTCAGCAATCCAGGTCAGGTTACACAAGTAAAAAGGGTTTCGAAGGAGGACAAATGCCATTACAAAGAAGGGTACCGAAATTTGGCTTTACAAATATTAACAGGAAGGAGTATAAAGCTATAAATATCAGCACACTGGAAGAGCTTGCAAGCAAGAAAAAAATAAGTGAAATTGATATCAATACTCTTATTGAAGCTGGACTTATTTCCAGGAATTCACTGGTGAAGATCCTCGGGAATGGAACACTTAATCTTAAATTGAATGTAAAAGCTCATGCTTTCTCAAAAAAAGCAAGAGAGATCATAGAATCTCTTGAAGGAACAGCTGAACTTGTATAAATCGTCTGCAGGTTATAGCAACCTGTTTTAACAGTAAAACGGAATGAAAGCATTCATTGAAACAATTAGAAACATTTTTAAGATAGAGGAATTAAAAGACAGGATCCTTTATACTCTTGCATTGCTTTTAATTTACCGGCTTGGAGCACATGTGGTATTACCCGGAATAAATCCCGAAGCATTGCAGGGATTGAAAACCCAGACTGCAGAAGGTATATTGGGTCTTCTCGATATCTTCAGTGGGGGGGCTTTTTCGAATGCCTCGGTTTTTGCCCTTGGAATAATGCCGTATATCTCTGCATCTATCGTAATCCAATTGTTAGGTATAGCTGTTCCGTATTTTCAAAAGTTACAGAAGGAAGGGGAGAGTGGAAGAAGAAAAATAAACCAGATCACAAGGTATCTTACTCTTGGAATTTTACTGCTTCAGGCTCCTGCTTATCTGACGAATCTGAAAGCCCAGGCTCCGGATGCATTCACTCCCGGGTTTTCCAATGTGGCTTCTATGATCATCCTCACTGCAGGTACTATGTTTGTAATGTGGCTCGGAGAAAGAATTACTGATAAAGGCGTTGGTAACGGGATATCCCTGATTATTATGATAGGGATCATAGCACGTATGCCTTTTGCAGTGGTTGCAGAATTTGGTACCAGGCTCGATCAACAGGGAGGTGGACTTGTAGCTTTCCTTGTAGAGATTGTTTTCCTGTTTTTTGTGTTCATGGGGACAATTCTTCTGGTCCAGGGAACAAGAAGAATACCGGTTCAATATGCAAAACGGATTGTCGGAAACAAACAATATGGTGGTGTAAGACAGTATATTCCACTAAAAGTTAATGCAGCTGGTGTAATGCCGATCATTTTCGCACAGGCACTTATGTTCATCCCTATCACAGTTGCCGGATTTGCCGATTCAGAAACGATGACGGGTTTTGCAGCTGCTTTTGCAAATATGCAGGGATTCTGGTATAATCTTGTCTTCGCAATACTCATTATTTTATTCACATACTTTTATACTGCAGTAACTATTAATCCGGTACAGATGGCTGAAGACATGAAAAAGAACGGAGGATTCATTCCCGGAATAAAACCGGGAAGGAAAACAGTGGATTTTCTCGATACTATCATGTCTCGTATTACACTTCCCGGTTCGATCTTCCTGGCTTTCGTTGCTATCATGCCGGCTTTTGCAATGATAGCAGGAGTGAATAACCAGTTTGCACAATTCTATGGAGGAACATCTCTCCTTATTCTTGTAGGAGTTGTTTTGGATACCCTCCAGCAAATTGAGAGTTACTTATTAATGAGGCATTATGACGGACTAATGAAGTCCGGACGAATAAAGGGCAGAACAGGTGGCGTTGCTATATAGTTACTGTCTTATAACGTTCTTTGATGATTAATATTAAAACAGCGGAAGAAATTGAAAAGCTCAGATCCAGTAATCTGCTGGTTTCAAAAACACTTGCTGAAATTGCTAAAAATATTAAAGCAGGTGTTACAACAGAAAAACTGGATGTGATTGCTGAGGAATTTATCAGGGATAATAGAGGAATCCCCGGATTCCTGGGATACAGAGGTTATCCGAAAACTTTATGTACTTCTGTAAATTCTCAGATCGTACACGGAATTCCGTCAAATTATGTTTTACGGGATGGAGACATTATTTCTGTTGATTGCGGAGTAATCCTGGATGGTTATTATGGTGATACTGCATATAGTTTTGGTGTAGGAGAGATCAGTGAAGAACAAAAAAAATTATTGTCAGTCACTAAACAATCATTGTTTCTCGGGCTTGAGAAAGCAATTCCGGGTGGCAGGCTTGGAGATATCGGATATGCAGTACAAACATATTGTGAACAGGCAGGATTCAGTGTTGTAAGGGAATTAGTCGGACATGGAATAGGGAAAAGGCTCCATGAAGAACCTGAAGTACCAAATTACGGGAGAAGAGGAACAGGTGCCAGGTTACAAAAAGGAATGGTTTTTTGTATTGAGCCAATGATTAATATGGGTAAGAGACATATTTTTCAGGAAAATGATGGATGGACAATCCGTACAGCAGATAATTTGCCATCTGCACATTTTGAACTGGCTGTTGCTGTTGATACTGGTAAACCTGATATACTGTCAACATTCAGTTACATTGATGAGGTATTATTAAATAATAATTAAAATATGGCCAAACAACCGTCTATTGAACAGGATGGAGTCATAACTGAAGCATTGTCGAATGCAATGTTCAGGGTTGAACTTGAGAATGGACATATTATTACTGCCCATATTTCCGGTAAGATGAGAATGCATTATATTAAATTACTCCCCGGGGACAGGGTAAAGGTAGAAATGTCACCTTATGATTTAACAAAAGGAAGAATATCTTTCAGGTATAAATAATAAATAATAATTATGAAGATCAGGGCATCTGTGAAGAAACGCAGTTCAAGCTGCAAAATCGTCAGGAGAAAAGGACGGTTATATGTAATAAATAAAAAGAACCCGAAATTTAAACAACGTCAGGGTTAGATGGAATTTGATTAATTAAAAAATTTAATATATGGCTAGAATCGTTGGCGTTGATTTGCCAAAAAATAAAAGAGGTGAGGTAGGTCTCACATATATTTACGGCATCGGCAGAAATTCTGCCCGCACAATATTGCGCAAAGCCGGAGTTAACTTTGATATTCTTGTAAAAGACTGGAATGATGACCAGATAACAGAGATACGTAAAGTTATAAATGAGGAATATAAAGTAGAAGGGGAGTTAAGGTCTTCAGTTCAGATGAATATAAAACGTCTGATGGATATCGGATGTTACCGTGGTATTCGTCACCGTATCGGATTACCGGTGCGGGGACAAAGTACAAAAAACAATGCGAGGACACGTAAGGGAAGGAAGAAAACTGTGGCAAATAAGAAGAAAGCAACAAAATAAGATAAATTAAGATGGCAAAGAAGACAGGCACGTCAAAAAAGAAAGTTGTTAACGTTGAACCGACAGGGCAGGCACATGTACATGCTTCGTTCAACAATATTATTATTTCTATGACTAATAATGCCGGACAGGTTATTTCATGGGCATCAGCAGGGAAAATGGGCTTCAGAGGTTCAAAAAAGAACACTCCCTACGCTGCACAAATGGCTGCACAGGATGCTGCAAAAATAGCATTCGACATGGGATTACGTAAAGTAAAAGTGTATGTTAAAGGGCCCGGTACAGGTCGTGAATCGGCAATAAGAACTATTCATACTGCCGGAATAGAAGTAACAGAAATTATAGATGTCACTCCTATGCCCCATAACGGATGTCGTCCACCAAAAAGAAGAAGGGTTTAATTAATTAGAAAATCAATATAAATGGCGAGATATAAAGGTCCTACATCAAAGATTGCCAGGAAATTCGGTGATCCGATTTTCGGAGCAGATAAATATTTTGAAAAGAAGAATTATCCTCCCGGACAACATGGACAAAATAAAAGAAGACGTAAAACTTCTGAGTATGGCATTCAGCTTCAGGAAAAACAAAAAGCTAAATATACTTATGGTATCCTGGAGAGACAATTTAGAAATTTATTTGACAAAGCTTCAAGAAGTAAGGGTATTAAAGGTGAAATACTATTGCAGTTACTCGAATCAAGACTCGATAATGTAGTTTATCGTTTGGGAATTGCTCCGACCCGTGCAGCAGCAAGACAACTGGTATCTCATCGCCATATAGTTGTGAATGGCGAAGTGGTTAGTATCTCTTCCTACACTCTGAAACCGGGAGATATTGTAAGTGTGAGGGAAAAATCAAAATCTCTTGAGGTTATAAATGATTCCCTGTCATCAAGGCGTTCAGTTGTTCCCTGGATGGAATGGGATCAGAACCTTATGACAGGTAAGTTTCTTACCCGTCCGGAGAGAGAACAAATTCCGGAAAATATTAAAGAACAGCTCATTGTTGAATTATATTCAAAATAAAATATATGGCAATCCTAGCATTCCAAAAACCTGATAAGGTAATAATGCTCGAAGCCGATGAAAATTACGGTAAATTCGAGTTTCGCCCTCTTGAACCCGGTTACGGTGTAACTGTTGGTAACGCACTGAGAAGAATTCTTCTCTCATCTCTCGAAGGTTATGCTATCACAAATATTAAAATCGAAGGTGTAGAGCATGAATTTTCTACAATAACAGGCGTTATTGAAGATGTAACACAGATAATCCTAAACCTTAAGCAAATACGGTTTAGGAAACAAATCGAGGAAGTAAATGAGGAGAAAATAATGGTCACTATAACCGGACAGGACCAGTTTCTGGCCGGAGACCTTAACCGTTTTCTCAGTGGATTCAGAGTGATGAACCCCGATCATGTGATCTGCAGAATGGAACCCGATGTTAAACTCCAGATGGAATTTTATATTAATAAAGGAAGAGGATACGTGCCTGCAGAAGAAAATAAACCCGTAGATCATGAATTCGGATTGATCAGCATCGATTCAATTTTTACCCCAATAAAAAATGTACAGTTTTCAGTCGAGAATTACAGGGTGGAACAGAAAACTGATTATGAGAAGCTGATTATCCAGATCAACACCGATGGCTCTATCCATCCAAAAGATGCACTGAAAGAAGCTGCTAAAATTCTTATCTATCATTTCATGCTCTTTTCAGATGAAAAGATCACACTTGATACAGATGAGAAATATCTCAGTGACGAGTTTGATGAAGAAATTCTGCATATGCGCCAGCTCTTAAAAACAAAACTGGTTGACCTTGATCTTTCCGTAAGAGCTCTTAATTGTTTAAAAGCAGCAGAAGTTGAGACACTGGGAGACCTGGTAAGATTCAATAAAAACGATCTGCTCAAATTCAGAAATTTTGGAAAGAAATCCCTGACAGAGCTTGAGGAATTATTAAGCTCCATGAGCCTGAATTTTGGGATGGATATTAGTAAATACAAATTAGACAAGGAATAACAGAAATGAGACACAGGAAGAGTTTCAATCATTTAGGAAGAACTAGTTCTCACAGAAATGCGATGCTTGCCAATATGGCTGCATCCCTGATCCTTCATAAAAGGATCAGTACAACAACAGCCAAAGCTAAAGCACTTCGAAGTTTTGTTGAACCTCTCATTACAAAATCAAAGGAAGACACAACTCATTCAAGAAGAACAGTCTTTAACTATCTTCAGAATAAAGAAGCTGTTGCTGAATTATTTCGTGAAGTTGCAGTGAAAGTACATGACAGACCGGGTGGATATACAAGGTTATTAAAACTTGGTGCACGTCTGGGTGACAGTGCTGAAATGTGTATCATAGAACTGGTTGATTTCAATGAAAATCTGTTGGGTGAACCTGCTGCAAAGGTAAAAACAGGAAGACGCAGAAGAGGTGGAAAGAAAAAAGAACAGGAAAAATCTGCAGTTGCCCCTGTGCCAGAGAAGGATGAAAAAATAGCTGGATCAGCTGAAGAGATTGGTCAGGAGAATGAAATTGCAGACGAAGCTGTTCAGAATAAAGTGGAAGACAATATGAAAACTAAGGAGGATACTGAACCTGGTAAAACTAAAGATGTTGAAGTCAATGCAAAAGAGGAAGGAGAAGCAGAAACTTCCGAAGGCACAGATGAAAATCCACTGAACGAAGAACTAACTGATAAATAACAAATTACTATGGGACAGATCATTGATGTACACGCACGTGAAATTCTTGATTCACGCGGAAATCCAACTATTGAAGTGGAAGTTACTCTTGCCTCCGGGTTTGTTGGCAGGGCAGCAGTTCCTTCCGGAGCATCTACCGGAGAAAATGAAGCACTGGAACTCAGGGATGGAGATAAAAGCAGGTACGGAGGAAAAGGTGTTCTGAAAGCAGTTGACAATGTTAATAACATTATTGCCGGGGAAATTGTGGGAATGGATGCTTCAAATCAGGCAGGGATTGATAAAAAGATGATCTCGCTTGACGGCACAAAAACGAAGAGCAAGTTGGGTGCTAATGCAATTCTCGGTGTTTCTCTCGCTGTGGCAAAAGCAGCCGCACAATATCATGATATGCCACTTTACAGGTACATTGGCGGAACCAATGCCAAAGTGCTCCCGGTTCCCATGATGAATATTATAAATGGAGGATCACATTCCGATGCTCCTATTGCATTCCAGGAATTTATGATCCGTCCGGTAGGAGCTTCTTCATTCAGGGAAGGTCTTAGAATGGGCGCTGAAGTATTCCATGCTTTAAAGAAAGTATTAAAAGAGCGTGGACTTAATACTGCAGTTGGCGATGAGGGTGGATTTGCTCCTGCCTTAAATGGCACAGAAGATGCCCTGGACTCAATTATTAAAGCTATAATTACAGCGGGCTATAAACCGGGAAGAAAATCAGAAGGAGGTCAGATTGCAATTGCATTGGATCCGGCAGCATCTGAGTTTTATAAAAATGGTGTTTATGATTATACCATTTTTGAGGGAGAAAAAGGAGCAAAGAGATCATCAAAGGAACAGGCAGAATATTTTGCAGAGCTGATCAGCAAATATCCGATCGATTCCATTGAAGACGGTATGGCTGAAAATGACTGGGAAGGTTGGAAGATACTCACCAGCCTTATAGGTTCTAAATGCCAACTCGTTGGTGATGATGTTTTTGTTACAAATGTAGAGTACCTCAGAAAAGGGATCGAAACAGGATGTGCAAATTCCATCCTGATAAAAGTTAACCAGATTGGTTCTCTGACAGAAACCCTTGACTGCATTGAAATGGCACACAGGGCAGGTTATACAACCGTTACGTCCCACCGTTCAGGGGAAACAGAAGACTCCACCATCGCTGATATTGCTGTGGCCACTAATTCAGGACAGATTAAAACAGGTTCATTAAGCCGGTCAGACAGAATAGCAAAATACAACCAGCTTCTGAGAATCGAGGAAGAATTGGGAGACCTGGCAATTTACGGTTACCAGAAATAGGCGTCTGATTGACTTTGAAATTCTAATATAAGTCCAAAGGCATAAAAGCGCAAAGCAAACATAATTTGATTATTATCAATCTGTGTTTGCTTTGCGCTTTTGTGCTTATTTGCAAAATTCCTTATTGTTGCTCTAAAATCATCCCTGTGTCCCGAAATTGAAAAATTATAATATTTTTTTGTTATTTTTACATTTCGAAAACTTATATTTTGTAATTTAATAACGGGAAATACTTACAGATATGTCAAATCTAAAGCAAAAATTATACGAAAAGATACTTGCCTGGCGACCAAGAACAGAAAAGCTTATCAGGGAATATGGTAATGTTGTGGTAGACCAGGTTACAATCGGGCATATACTTGGAGGTATGAGGGGATTGAAATGTCTTGTTACAGATATTTCACATCTTGATCCGCTTGAAGGGATCAGATATCGCGGGTATACCCTTCCTGAGGTTTTTGAAAAACTCCCTAAGCCGAAAGGCTCTGAGATGCCCTATGTTGAAGGCTTGTTTTGTTTATTACTTACAGGAGATATACCCACAGAGGATGAAGTTGCAGAAGTAGCTGATGAATTTAATAAAAGACGGATTCTTCCCCGCTATGTTTATGAAGTAATAGACGCATTCCCTTCTATAAGCCATCCAATGGCTATTTTCTCCACAGCCATTCTGTGCATGTCGAGGGAATCATTTATGAATAAGAAATACAAAGCCGGGATTAATAAACTGGATTACTGGGAACCTACCTATGAAGATTCATTAAATCTCCTTGCTAAGATACCCGAAATCGGAGCTTATATTTACAGGAAATTATACAGGGAAGGAAAACGGATCCAGTCAAATCCCTTAACCGACATAGGAGGCAATTTTGCCCATATGATGGGTATAAAGAAACCTTATGATGATGTAACCAGGATGCATTTTATCCTTCATGCTGACCATGAAAGTGGGAATGTAAGTGCTCATACCGGCCATCTGGTTGCCAGCACACTGTCTGATGTTTACCTCGCAATTTCTGCAATGATCAATGGATTGGCAGGATCCCTTCATGGGATGGCTAACCAGGAAGTACTGAGATGGCTGCAGGATCTGCTTGATAAAATGGAAGGTAAGATCCCTACGGAAGATGAGATAAGACAATATGTATGGGATACCTTGAACGCGGGGCAGGTTATCCCGGGATACGGACACGCTGTTTTAAGGAAAACAGATCCAAGGTATACACTTCAAAGAGAATTTTGTCTGAAATATTTGCCTGACGATCCCATATTCAAGGTTACTGATATGCTCTACAAGGTGGTTCCCGGTATACTGAAAGAACAGGGAAAAGCTAAAAATCCCTGGCCAAATGTCGACTCTCAGTCAGGAGTAATACAATGGCACTATGGAGTAACAGAATACGATTTTTATACTGTGCTTTTTGGTATTGGAAGAGCTTTTGGTATTTGTGCCAATATCATCTGGGACAGAGCATTGCTGTATCCATTGGAAAGACCAAAATCTATAACAACCGAAATGCTTGAAAAAATAGCTATGGGAGAAAAACTTTCCAAAGAAAAGAAAGATTAGATCGGCAGGGATTTTTTATTTACCCTGGGCAGATTTAAGAATTATCAGGATGCTCTAGCAAATTTTTCATCTTCTGAACGAGTATATCTATCTGGAAAGGTTTACTGATATAATCATTCATACCAACCGCCAGACAATTCTCCCGATCCCCTGATAAAGCATTTGCTGTTATCGCAATAATAGGAGTTTGTGTCTCAGCAGATTCTTCCATTTCACGTATCTTTTTAGCTGCGATGATCCCATCCATTACCGGCATCTGAACATCCATGAGGATAAGATCATAATGATTGTTTCTGAATTTTTCCAGCGCTTCCTCACCATTGGATGCAACATCTATATTCTTTACCATGGTTTTCAGACTCAGGATCACAATCTTCTGATTAATCAGGTTGTCTTCAACCAGCAATATTCTGGCAGATTTCAGCTCAACAGACTTTTTATCCCGTGTAAATGGTTTCTCTTCAAAATCTGATATGTGCTTTTCAGCATCTTTAACATATTTTAAAGTAAAACTGAAAATAATTTTATTGTCCTTTTTGTTTATTACCAGATTACCCCCCGAATTCATTATCAACTTGCTAATATTTTTAAGATCGGATTGTTGAATATCCGGGAAATCATCACATTCAGCATTTCCCACAGGAATATGCAAAGGTTTATAACATGTTTCGGTAATAAAAGATATTTTAAACTCTGAATGGGTCTCTTTTTCAGGTGCAATTATTATCAGGATATCCTGTATCTTATTATTCTGCTGATACATAATTCCCTGTAACAGATTTAGAAAAATTTGTTTCAGCTTTATCGGGTCACCCAGAATGTACGTTTCAATACCAGGTAAGAATTCAAGACGAATGGAAATGTATCCTTTCTCATTAAAGAGCTTTATAATACTATCCATTGTATATTTCAGGTTGAAACTCGTTATAGATTCTTTAAATTGCATCAGATCGGATTGGGAAAAGTCCACAATCCTGTTGACAGCTTCGATTATATTATTGGTAGATGCTTTCAGCGTATCAATAAGATCATTTTGTTTTTCGTTGAGGCCTGAAATGTTTACCAGGTTATTCACCAGAAGAATATTACTGAGGGAGGTTCTTAACTGGTGAGACAGGGATGCAATGAATTCTTTTTTTTCCTTGAGTTCTTTTACAGATTCAGTAATTTGACTTTCAAATTCATTTTTTCTTTTTTCAAAGAGTTCTGAGATAATATGAAACACTAACGTCAATATCATGCCTCCTCCCAGTGTTGCCAGGTAAAAGAACGGTATTATAACGAATCCTTTTCCCTGGTGATAAAAAATTGCCGGAATACATAATACATATAAAAGGGTGGTAGTTAATGTTCCTTTTTTATATCCCAGTAATATTCCTGCAAGAAAAGGAATGTAGAAGATCCATAAATAACCTAAAGGTAAAGAGGGATACCCGTAATAAAAATATAAGGTGATTAAAGATATTGTTATGGTAACAAAGTAATATGACCATTCCCGGGATTTATGAAATGGGAAAATGATCTGTTGGGTTGCATTAAGTAAAAAGACTGTTAAAACGACAATTGCAGAACTCAGTTTGTCATTGAAAAGATGCCATATCCCTGTGATAAAAAGAATTACTTCCGAAAGATAAAGAGAAATGCTTGTCAGAATGGTATTCCTCCTGATCTCCTGAGATTCTGCTTTGCCCGAAATACCAAATATGTTGTTAAAAATACCGTTGATGTCCATCATTTATCCTTTCCGCTTTAAATATAATAAAACTTGTTGATTATATTTGGATTTAAAAGCGAAAACATATATACGGCAAATGCAACAAAAAGTTTCTGATTTAGTTTATATATAAATTTCATGATTTTACATTTTTTTTTTCATTTCCACCAACGAAATTATAATTTTACCTGTATGAAATATATTCAGGGCAGACAAAGCACGGTAAATGAAGTGAAAACATAAGATGTCAAGTTGTAACAGCTTAATATTCAGTAGTTTTAGATTAATTATTTAAAAGTAAAAAATTAATTTGTTATGGGAAAGAAGCTGCTATTCATTCAGATTTTTCTGGGTTTTACTTTATTTTTCTTCGGGCAACAGCCTGAACGTTCTATGGTTAAATATACACCTGATTTTATGTTTAATGAAGGCTTTTATATTGCTTTTGACCAGGTAAAAACAAACGCTCCAATTCCCCCTGCAAGACTAGTCACTGACTTTGATTATACTGATCCTGACTTTTATACACGTGTTCTTGATAGTAAAAAGATTGCCTACTTTGATGAGTTTGGTGTCCGCCAGGAAACAGAAGTAAATAAATTATGGGGATTCAGTAAAAACGGAGCAATATATATCCGGGTTGGAGAAGTATTTAACAGGGTGACTTTCATTGGTAATATCTGTCATTTTGTAGCAACAATAACTACCTATAATTCAAGATATTACGATCCATACTATTATAATCCTTATTCATATTACAGGTATATGTCTTCTCCTTCCAATTACTCCTCAACAGAAATGAGACAATTCATTATTGATTTCGATACAGGAAAAATACTTGATTATACAGTTGAAAGTGTGGAAGTGTTGCTTATGAAGGACCCGGAACTGCATGATGAATTCATGGCCCTGAAAAAAAAGAAACAAAAGCAACTGAAGTTTATGTATATTCGCAAATTTAATGAAAGAAACCCCTTATATTTGCCTGTGAACTGATAAGTGGTAGCGTTGTAACTGAAATATATCATTCCCGTTTTACGGAAGAAAAAATACAAAACCTAACCATTAAAAAATAAACGTATGAAAAGAATTTTTTATTTCTGTTTACTTGTAACAGGGACAATTGCTTTACATGCACAACGTCCTTACGTACCCACTCCTGCCGACCTGGATAATTTTATGAAAACAAAGACCTATGTAGTTCTTGATGACAGTCCCCTTTCCGAATTTAATATGGAAATGAAGGAAGTTATGCCACGGGAATGGAATATTACAGAATTTGAATATCTTAAACTTGCTGATTTTGAGGAAAAATCTAAAGATCCTACATGCTCTTTCATTTATACATCATATGTGGCTTTTGAAAGTGACAAAACCGAATCCAGGTACATTTTTCTTCATCTTTCCCTGGGTGGAGATAATGTCTCTTTAAATGATTTAAGGGATATTGTTTCTATACCTCTTGGATATGCCGGAGTAGATGCTGAACATTATAATTATAAACTCGGGCTTTTTGTAAGATTTATGCAAAAGCATATCAATCTGATAAGGGAAAAACCCGATATTATTTCTGCCAATGTCTTCAAGCATTATAATGAAAACATGTCGGACGTGAAAGGTAAAACCTTATATCTGATTGATGATGAGCTTGCTAAAGATGTCAGCACAGCTGCAAGGATAAAAACGATGTATCCTTATGATTTTAAGCTTGTTGAAAGGGAAGATATTAAAGAGGCTATTACTGGGGGCAATGAAGATGTCGTTTTTCTCCATAAAGTCGGCCCGGAAGGCAAGAAACTGAAAGCCCGCTGCTATAAAATTCTTATTGGAGCCGCTAATGGGGATTTCTATTACTTCAATTATCATATGATCAGTCCGAAAAAACAGGACGGATTCCTGAGTTCAGATTTTAAAAAACTGGCAAAAGCAAAGCAGAAATAATATCCGGAGTATGCATGTCTGTAAATAAACCTTCAATACCAAAGGGCACCAGGGATTTTACCCCCGGAGAAATGATCAGAAGAAACTTTGTCTTCCGTACCATTAAAAGAAACTTTGAATTATTCGGTTATCAACCCCTGGAAACACCTGCTATGGAAAACCTGTCAACTCTTCTCGGAAAATACGGGGAAGAAGGAGACAAACTAGTTTACAGAATATTGAATTCCGGGGATTTCACCAGTGCACTTAACAGGGATGACATAGTAAATCTGCCACCTTCCGCCCTTTCTTCAAAGATATGTGAAAGGGGCTTGCGATATGATCTCACTGTCCCTTTTGCCAGGTTTGTTGTGCAGCACAGGAATGATATTATTTTCCCTTTCCGCCGATACCAGATTCAACCTGTATGGAGAGCCGATCGTCCGCAAAAAGGAAGATACCGTGAATTTTTCCAGTGTGATGCTGATGTGATCGGAAGTAATTCCTTGCTTAATGAAGCCGAACTGGTTTATCTTATTGATAAAGTTTTCGTTGATCTTGGTATTAAAGTAATAATAAAACTGAATAACAGGAAAATCCTCGCCGGTATTGCCGAAAAAACTGGGGAAACAGGCAAACTTACAGAGATTATTACTGCTATTGATAAACTGGAAAAAGCAGGTGTGGAACAAGTTCTTTCAGAATTAAGAGAAAAAGGAGTGAAAGAATCTTCTATTGAAATGATCATGCCCCTTTTTAATATATCAGGAACAAATAATGAAAAAATTGATTTTCTGAAAGAATATCTTAAAAATTCAGAAAAAGGACTCAGTGGAATAGCTGAGATGGAAAAGATCTTTGAGTTCCTCGGAAATATAAGCCTCAATAATCCGGTGGTAATGGATATAACCCTGGCCAGGGGATTGAATTATTATACAGGTGCAATTTTTGAAGTTAAATCTATGGATGTTGAGATAGGTAGTATTTGTGGAGGAGGGAGGTACGATGATCTTACCGGGATTTTCGGAATGCCCGGAATTTCAGGGGTTGGAATATCCTTTGGAGCCGACAGGATATACGATGTTCTGATGCAACTTCATTTTTTTTCTTCTAAGTTTAATTCAGTAACAACGATTTTATTTGTTAATTTCGGTACAGAGGAGTCACGTTATGCTCTTCGATTGTTACAGGAACTGAGAAATAATGGGATAAATGCGGAAATTTTTCCTGAAAATATTAAAATTAAAAAGCAGCTTGATTATGCAAATGCTAACGGAATACCTTTTGTAGCAATGGCAGGTGAAAATGAAATAACCAGAAATATGGTGACATTGAAGAACATGAATGATGGGAGCCAGAAGGAAATTTCAGCCAGCGAGTTATTGAAAGAATTAAATATTGGGATGAAAGGGGAAAATTTAAATATATCGTAGAGACGCACGGCTGTGCGTCTATGTATCCACGAATAATCCCGTTGCTCCTTAAAACAAGGTTTGATATATCTGCAAAATAATATAGTTAAACCGCATAAATGGTTAACAATATTCAGTTAAGAATTACAGACTATATAAGTTAAATCGGGAAAGACATGTTTAATATTCACTTCATAAGTCCCGATCTTGTTGATTTCAATAAAATTAAACAGATACTTTCAGAGGGATATAAGCTTCAACTATCTGAAGAAGCCTCAGCACGTATTGTAAAATGCAGGGAATATCTTGATAACAGGATAAATAACAGTGATGAAATACTTTATGGCATTAATACAGGCTTTGGTTCACTCTATGACAGGGTAATTTCAAAAGATGATCTGGGTAATCTTCAGCGGAATCTTGTTATGTCACATGCTTGTGGCATCGGGGATGAAGTGCCTGAAGAAGTGGTGAAGCTGATGCTTTTTCTTAAGATACAGTCGTTATCATATGGTAATTCAGGCGTACAGAAAGACACGGTAAACAGGCTGATAGATTTTTTTAATGAAGACATTTTACCTGTTGTATATCAATATGGTTCTCTCGGAGCATCGGGTGATCTTGCTCCGCTTGCGCATCTTAGTCTTCCCCTGATAGGAATGGGAGAAGTGAATTACCAGGGGAAAAAATATCCTACAGGGGAAATATTAAAAAAATATGGATGGTCCCCTATTGAACTTCAGTCAAAAGAGGGACTTGCCCTGCTGAATGGCACCCAGTTTATGAGCGCTTATGGAGTGTCACTCTGTTTAAAGGTATTTCATCTTTCTGACCTGGCAGATATTACAGGGGCTTTATCCCTTGATGTATTTGATGGAAGAATAGAGCCATTTGATGAATTGATTCAACAGATAAGACCATATCAGGGTCAGATCAAAACTGCCCGAAGGATCAGGGAAATTCTTAAGGGAAGTGAATTGATATCAAGACACAAAAAGCATATCCAGGATCCATATTCTTTCAGATGTATTCCACAGGTTCATGGAGCATCCAAAGATTCAATTGACTATGTGGCGTATGTTTTTCAGAACGAGATTAATTCTGTTACAGATAATCCTACTATCTTCCCTGATGAAGGATTAATAATTTCCGCAGGTAATTTTCATGGACAACCTTTAGCTCTTGCTCTTGATAACCTGGCCATAGCAATGGCCGAACTTGGAAGTATTTCGGAAAGAAGAACATACCAGTTACTTTCCGGCAGCAGAGGATTACCTCATTTCCTGGTAGCTAATCCCGGATTAAATTCCGGTTTTATGATCCCTCAATATACGGCAGCAGCTATGGTAAGTCATAATAAACAATTATGTACACCGTGCTCTGTTGATAGTATTGAATCATCACAGGGGCAGGAAGATCATGTAAGTATGGGAGGGAATGCTGCGATTAAAGCCTGGAAAGTAATGCTGAACCTCGAACGGATCCTTGCAATCGAATTATATAATGCAGCGCAGGCAATGGATTTCAGGAGACCGGCAAAAACCTCACCATTCCTTGAAAATATACTCCATCAGTACCGCCAGGTGGTTAAATTTATTGAAAACGATGGAGTGATGTATAAAGATATTAATGATACAGTGGATTTTATAAGGGGAATATAAGAGAGGGATCAAGGGGATCTCCACCTTCGCTTCGCTTCGGCGGATAAAAAAGGGATCAAGGGATCAAGGGGATCAAGGGGATCAAAGGGATCAAGGGGATCAAGGGGATCAAAGGGATCAGGGGGATCAAGGGGATCAAGGGGATCAAAGGGATCAAGGGGATCAAGGGATCAAGGGATCAAGGGATCAAGGGGATCAAAGGGATCAAGGGGATCAAAGGGATCAAAGGGATCAAGGGGATCAAGGGGATTAAGGGGATCAGGGGGATCAAGGGGATCAGGGGGATCAAGGGGATCAAAGGGATCAAGGGGATCAAAGGGATCAAAGTAGATAATCCTAACCTAATAACCCAATAACCTAATAACCCAATAACCCAATAACCCAATAACCCAATAACCTAATAACCCAATAACCTAATAACCCAATAACCCAATAACCTAATAAACTAATAACCCAATAACCTAATAACCCAATAACCCAATAACCTAATAACCCAATAACCCCCAAATTTCTCAAATTTCCCTCAAAACTCCTATCTCACAGGAGCCCTTACCGGCTGCCTGCTCTCCCTGATCTGATTCAGAAGGACTGCTTTAAACTGATTTTCGGTAATATAAATTTTCATCACCTTTTTTGGAGGAAGAATTTGAAGATATTGCTGATGATAATCAAGGAATAACTTGTGGATTTGTTCCTGTAGCTGGAGAAATTTCTCCATGGATTCATTTATCTCTTTGTCGGATAGATTATCTGAATTTCTGGTAATATATTTCATAAGAGTTTTTGACTCCTCATCCAGTTTGTTTTTCCTGTTGGTATAATCGTTATAAACAGGCCAGAATTTTTCTGCTTCAGCAGGCGTTAGCTGGAGTTTATCCGTGAAAAATGCAATTTTTTGCGAATGGAGTTTTTCCAATCTGTTTTCAATGGGTTGTCCGTTTATGTTTTGCACAAGCCATACCAGGCTGACAAGCATAAAACCGGAAATAATTGTTTTCTTCATGGCATAAAACTTTTATGGTAAATAATATCTGTTATTTTGTCTAATTGTCCCTGAGCATATCAGGAAACTTATAATTCCTTAAGCAAACTGCTATATTCAATATTTTCTTTTATCAAATAATCAATAATTTCATCAGTGTAATTTTCGTCTATCAGGCTTTCATCTTGATTATCAGCATATTCGATGTATTCAAGTATCATATTTTCGTCCATCTGAAGGCTGGCATATTCGATAAAACCTGAATTATTTGTATTATTCCCGTTAATATTTTTTTCCTTATCAAGAATAAGGCTGACAGCAGAATAGATGATCAGTGCCATAGCAAGAAATCCTGCTGCAAATGCTAATTGCGGTCTTGCGATATTAATGATCTTTCTTACAGGCGATACAGTTTCATTATTTTTCCTGATTTTTTGCATTACCTTATCAGGCAGATTTTCCATGTATCCTTCAGGAATAATGAAAGGATTTTTATTTTCACCTTCTTCAAGTTTATAATATGTATTATTATTTTTAGTCATTATGAATTGTTTAATATATTGATGCTCTTTTTAATATATGGTTTAATCTGAATTCATATAATTTTCAATTTTTTTCACTGCATGATGATAGGATGCTTTCAATGCACCAACAGAAGTATTGAGTACAGAAGAAATGTCTTCATATTTCATTTCGTTGAAATACTTCATGGTAAAAATTAACCTTTGTTTCTCCGGCAGGCTGAGCACTGCTTTCTGAAGTTTCCATTTTATATTATCACCGTTGAAATATATATCCTCTTTAAGTTGTTCGGCCATTTTATTTTCAATACCTGTAAGAGACAGTATGGAAATGCGTTTCTTTTTCCGGAGAAAAGTCAGAGATTCATTAGTGGCTATACGATATAACCATGTATACAATCCTGATTCTTCCCTGAAACCGTGAAGTGCCTGCCAGGCCTTCAAAAAAGTATTCTGCAGAACATCATCAGTGTCAAAATGATCCAGGAGAATGCTCCTGATATGCCGGTAAAGTTTTTCTTTATATTTATCTATGATCAAACGGAAAATATAATCCTGATTTTCTCCCTTCCGATAAAGTTTAATTAATTCACTATCGTCCTTGATTTGCATTAATTATTGTACTTTTTTTATTAGACCAGGGTTTATGAAAAAGGATTAATGGAATCTGGTTTTTTGTTTTATGAGATTAGGAAATTCTGACGACATTTATTTCCCTCGACTTATGTTATTAAATAAAATCTTTATGTGATTATGCATTAATTAAATATCAAAACAATTGTTTTTTTTATAATAAATTGAAGTTTGCCATTCAGCATGTGATATTGGGCCAAAGCCTCTGAAATCAATTTTCTTAAATTTATTTTCACTTAAATATTGATTTCCCTCTTCATAATCAACTCTATCTGAGTTGTCGAAAATAATTATACCATCCTCTTTTAAAGCTTTTAAACAGTTTTTTATACACTGTACTCTTTCTCTTCCGTCAATTATGATAATATCAAATTCATTTTCATTGTCAAGTATTCTTTGGGTGTAACCGTCCTCCAGATTTTTAAATTCATATGAGATATTATGAATTGACTCGAATTTCTGCCTCATTTTTAAATAAAATTCATAATCATGTTCAACAGAAATAACACTTTCAACTTTTGAAGCAAACCAAATGGTTGAATTTCCACTTCCATACTCAAACACTTTAAATGCCGTATTTTTTAGTTTTTGATCTATGAAGTGTATTGATGAATAAGTAAACCAGGGAATTGGTATCAAATCCTTATCAACAGGTTGATTTAAAAATCGACTTATAAACCATCCTTTGGGTTTTAAATACTTTTTTGAAACAAAATATGCTTCCAGTAAACTGGCTGTTATTTTATTTGTACGTAAAATTTGTTTAATCATAGTATTAAAATAGGCTTATATGTATCACTGAAGTTCAATAATCAGAGGTTTTCCGGATTCCACGAAAAAATCCTTTTTAATAGTATAGGCTGTTTCCTTAGCATTTGCATTCCTGAAGATGAGCCTGTAATTGCCGGGTTGCATAAGGACAGTTTGTTGCCTTACTGCCGGGCTTAGATTGTATATGTGAGTTTGTTTATCAGGTTCGAGAAGATAAAGACTTCCGTATCCGTTTGCAGGACCCGAAAATGTTACTGTTCCGGGATCAGGAATTTCAACAATGGTAGTATGACTTTGTAAAATTTCCACATCATTGATAAACAAACGTGGTATCAGCGGTATTTCAAGATCATACTTTCCAATAATATATTTTTCTGTTTCCCCGATTTTTTGATTATTAAGAGTTTCCATTTTCCCTTGTTCCCTTAAAATAAACAGGATATTTTCATAATCTTTTCCTTTCATCGTTTTTACATTCAGGTATCCCTGGGGCGCATCAGCTGCTATAATATTATGCTTTCCCATAATAAGTTTCACTGTATCAATTATTACGGGAGGAATAGTATGAATAACAAGCCTGTATTCAGTAAGATGATCAATATGGAGTGTGTCAGGATTCCCCCTGTTATTTAAGGTATGAACAAGATTATACCTGATCCTGCCCGATATGTTATCATAAAATGTCATATTCACGTTAGTTTCAACAGGATTTCCGTTTTTATCAAGAAGGTTTACCTGGGAAGTTGTCTCGTTTAATACCTGGGTAATAACTATTCCCAGTGCTTCCCTGAATTTGTATTCATCCTGTACATTGTAGTAATATCCAACGCAATCAAACGTTTCCCTGAAACCGGGATCCAATCCTATTCCTATGACAAAGGGTTTAAGAATAATACCATTTTTCTGGAGTTCGAGCGAAATTGCGCAGGGATCTCCATCACATGCTTCAATCCCATCTGTGATGAGGATGATTATATTGCGGCATCCGGGACAACCAGGGAAATCATGTATTGCCTGCACCAGTGAACCAGCTATGGGCGTAGTGCCTTTGGGAATCAGAAAACGTAATTTCTGACGGATACGCGCAGCATTATTTGGAGCAAAACCAACTTCAAGCCTGGTATCACTGCAGTCCTGCGGCGGAACAGGACTCTGATGTCCATATACCCTCAGGGCCATTTCCACATGATCTACTCTTTCCAGACTGTCAACAAGGTCAATCAGTATCCTTCGTGCAATTTGTATTTTTTCCTCATTTCCCCACATCCCTGACATACTCTGTGAAGCATCAAAAACAAACAGGATTCGTGTGAGGGGTTTGGGAATAACAGGACTGACTTCTTGCGAAATTACAGTTAATGTGGAAAACACAAGAGTAAACAAAAATAACTGACTGAAATAAAATGTCCGCAAAATAATTGAGTATTTCACATAATAAAAACCTGAGAAAGATAGAATATTAATAAATTATTTTAAAAATTAAATCACTTGATTTATTAACTATTAGTTAAATAATAAATCTTTATTATTATATCGAACTCACTTTAATTATTATAAATCGGGTTAAATTATTGCCCTGTTAACAAAAAAATCATGAACTTTATGCAACCCTTATCTTTTTCAAATGTCTTTGAAGGGGGAAATGACAAGATTTTTGGAAACAAAACGACAGGAAATACATCGGAAATTAATCGTAGAGAGTATATCCGGTAACGAAAAAGCCCGGTTTAAATTGTATTCCCTGTATTCCAGTGCGATGTTTAATGTTTGTCTCAGGATGCTCAATTCCAGGGAGGATGCAGAAGACGTTCTACAGGATTCTTTTGCGGAGATATTTTATAAGCTTGATTCTTTCAGATTTGAATCAACTTTCGGAGCCTGGGTAAAACGCATTGTGGTCAACAAGTGTATGAATTTTTTAAGAAAAAATAAAATCGGATTGCTTTTTAATGATGAGATAATACAGACTGTGGTAAATTCTGAGGAAGAGATTGATTATACAGGGATCAGCTTTAAAGTTGATAAGATTAAAAAAACAATAGGACAGTTGCCGGAAGGTTACAGGGTGATACTGAATCTCTATCTTTTTGAAGGCTATGATCACACAGAGATAGCCGGGATACTGAATATTTCAGAGTCTACCTCGAAAACTCAATACTTAAGAGCCAAACTAAGGATCAGAGACATTCTAAAAAATGAATTATAATGGATAAACTGGAAAAATTTATAACTGATAACAGGAAAAAGTTTGAAGGAAATGAACCTTCACCTGATGTTTGGAGACATTTGATGTTCAATATGAATTTTAACAGGGCACCAAAAAAGGGAAGATCATTCCTGGTAATCTTCTCCAGGGCAGCTGCTGTATTATTAATATTTGTTCTTTCATATTTATTCCATGAATACAGGGATTTTCAAAGAAATAAAAAAAATATTGCCCAGGTGGATATTTACCGTCAGTTACCGGAATTGAAAGAAACAGAGATTTATTATAACCAGTTGGTTAATGGAAAACTCCAGCAGATCAAGCCTTTTCTTGAAAAAAATCCAATGCTGGAAAGTGATCTGTCCTTTGAAATGGCAGAACTGGACAGCATCTATTTGTCTCTCCGAAAAGACCTTCAGGATAACATTGCCAACGATCTTATCATTGAAGCAATGATAATGAACTACAAGATGCGGCTTAATATTCTTGAAATATTACTGAATGAACTGAAAACCGATCAACAAACTGATAAAAATGAGAAGTATGGTATTCATATATAATAAAACCTTGTGGTTTGTAATCTTTCTCTTTTTTGTCGGGGATATTCTTACGGCTCAGACTTTTACTGACAGAATAAAAGAGGAGAGAACTTATAAGACCGGAAAGGCTACATCAATTGAGATAAATAATAAATACGGGAAAATTCATGTGATCCCCTGGAAAAAAGATTCGGTGAAAATTGAAACTGAGTTGTTTGTTTCTTCCAATAATCTTTCCAGGCTGGAAAGGACAAAAAACAGTATCAGGTTTGACTTTACGGCTACCAATTATTATATCACTGCCAGTACAAACTTCGGTAGCGGGAGCAACCAGTTCCTGCAGGAGTTGAGGGGATTATCAGGAAATATAATTCCCGGTACCGGTTCTGTAGAGATCAATTATATCGTCCATTGTCCCCTTGATGTTAACTTAAGTATAATCAACAAATTTGGAAATATCTATATCGATGATCTGAAAGGAGAACTGAAGATAAGCCTTTCCAACGGAGATCTTAAAATTAACAGTCATACCGGACAGTCACAAATTGAACTGAATTTCGGAACAGGTATCATCAATTCTCTCTCTGAAGCAAAACTCTCTGTTTCTTATTCTGATATCAGGATCAGGAAAGCTGAAAGATTAACTCTCGACGCCAAATCTTCCACTGTAAACATTGATGATTGCAATATTTTAAGATCCACCTCACGTAGGGATAAATTCTTCATAACTAATGTTCATAGCCTTACTGCAAGTGGTTTTTTTTCGCAATATTGGATTGAATCTATTGAATATGAGGCTGATGCGCAGTTGAAGTTTGGTAGTTTCCATATAAATATGCTTCCACAGGGTTTTAATAACCTGAATATAAATTCCGAATATGCCGATCTTAACATTTCTTTGGATAAGTCAGCAAATTATGAGATGGATATTTTTTACAATCCGGATGTAAGTTTACATTTCCCGGGTAATATTAAAGAAAAAGAATCACAGGTATCGACGGAAGATCCAGCATTAAGGCATATACATTATACGGGAGGAAACCAGGGGAAGAAAGCCTTTTTAAGGATATATGCACTTCAGAAATGTTTTATTAATATTAATGAGAAATAAAAGCAAGATGACCCGGATGTTATTTAAAAAAATGTAACTACTCAGGTATTTAGGCTGTAGGTTGATAGACTGTAGGAATACACCAGACTGTATTAACCAAAGAGTTGTTTAACCTGCTGATGAGGCATATTTGAACAAAAAAATATTGAACAAGAAAAAGTTACATGTACGTTAATTAGATTTTTACCGGAATTCTAAAAGCCTTCAGCCTTCAGTCTAAGTAACCTGATTAGTTACAAAAAAATGAATATTGTTAATATGAAAAAGATTATTGTATTATTTGCATTGCTTGTGCCTGTAGGTGCATGTTCACAGTCATATTTGAGGGAGGCGGGATTTCGCGGAGGTATTACTGCAGGTATTACGTACAGGCAGTACCTGGATGATCAGTTGTCTTATGAGGGACTGCTAAGTTTCCGGCAGGCTGGTATCCAGTTTACAATTCTTCGCCAGGTGCATGAAGTTACATTATCTGAATATGCGGAAGATTTTTATTTGCTTTATGGTTTTGGAGGACATGCTGGTTATTATTTTACAGACCGTTACCGGACCCCTTTTTATAATGAGATTTACTATCCGTACCGCAGGTTCTCTCCTCTGGCAGGGGTTGACGGATATGCAGCCCTGGAATACAGGTTTGAGTCAATACCCATCTCCCTGGCAATTGACTATAAACCCTTTTTTGAATTTTCAATATATCAGTTTTTCAGAATACAGATATGGGATTTTGCATTTGCTTTTAAATACAGGTTTTGAGAAGGGAGTTACCACGAAGAACACGAAGAATATCACAAAGAAAATTGAAATCAGGACTTTTGGGAGTAGATTAAAAAATTATATTTAAATCAGATGAAAAAATTAGTATTATTTACTTTTGGGTTATTTACAGTGTTTTGTTCATTTGGACAAAAACCTGAAGAACAAGGCGGGGAAAGTGAAATCCGCACATTATTTGGCTCTCACAGGGGATCTTACGGAGGATACGGAGGTTTCGGTGCAGCCTATTCTTTGATTGACAATAAAGCAGGATTTGTTACATCAGGGAGAGGGGCATTGATAATTGACCATAAGCTTGCAATTGGTTTTGCAGGAGCGGGATTTATAAATGATTTTCATTACAGTTCTGATCTTGAAAGTGACGTAAACCTGACAGGAGGATACGGTGGAATTATGATCGAACCTGTCATTCTTGCAAAAGCCCCCGTACACCTTACCATTCCTTTACTTGCAGGAGTAGGGGGAGTGGCTTATACAAGGAATATCATGGAACAGTCTCATGTTGAACGTTGGGAAAGTTATGTGGAAGATACAGATGTGTTTCTTATAGCTGAACCAGGCATGGAACTGGAATTCAATGTGTTGAAATTTTTCAGGTTTTCCCTCGCAGCATCCTATCGTTTCACAAGTCCTATACAGCTTATTGATACCCCGCGAAACGCACTGGAAGGATTTTCTACGGGATTTAATCTGAAATTCGGGAAATTTTAGAGTTAAAAATATGAACTTACTCCGAAAAGCTATTTCCCCCTATATCCCCCAAGGGGGACTTTCTGTAAGTTGCTTATTTTCAATAACTCCCCCTTTAGGGGGCTGGGGGGGGTAACCATTGAGAATTATGATTAAGACTTTTTAAAGTAGGCTCAAAGTTAAAAATATGTAACCCTTCCTTTAAAAATTCCACAAAATTCTGAACATTAAGATCTTTCCCTTTTGGAGGAGCCAGCAAATTGCCGTCAGGATCAAGCAGAACATACAAAGGAGTGGCAATTGTGTTGAATTTATCTATTTCCAGCTGTTTGTTTATGTCACCAATAGTTCTAAGTTCTCTGCCATCCGCCCGGATTATGATGTCTTCATCTGCAACCCTTGTTTTATCATCGGTATATAGTGAAACAACAACATATTCTTCTTTAAGCAGTTTTAATACAGCAGGATCAGGCCAGACCAGATTTTCCATCTGTTTGCAGTTACTGCAGCTATGTCCTGTGAAATCCAGGAAAACAGGTTTATTTTTTTCTTTTGCACAATTCAATCCGTCTTCCCAGGTAAAATAGCCTTTTAATCCATGCGGCAGGTGAAAGCGTTCATTGTATTTGCCGGGTCCGCAATATGTGTCTGACTGATCACTTGTGGTTATAGTTGTTCCCCTGGAAGGGAAATTAAAGCTGTCTGCGCTTTTTGGAGGGATAAGAGCAGCTATGGATTTCAGGTCGGCACCCAGAATACCCGTAAACAGGTAAACCGCAAAAGTAAATGAGATAAGTGCCAGGACAAAACGGGGCACGCTTACATAAGGCAGGTCGCTGTCATGAGCGAATTTCAGCTTACCCAGCAAATAAAGCCCCAGAAGTATGGAAAGAACGAACCAGATAGCCAGGTAAATTTCGCGGCTTAATATATTCAGGTGGTAAGACTGGTCTATGGCGCTGAGGAATTTTAGTCCAAAAGCAAGTACAATAAATCCCAGCACAACCTTAACTGAATTCAGCCATCCACCTGATTTAGGCATGTTTTTCATTACAGAAGGGAAGATAGCGAGAAGGGTGAAAGGGATGGCAAAAGCAAGTGAAAAGAAGAACATTCCCAGTATGGGTTTTATGGCAAGTCCTCCGGTACTTTCAATAAGCAGGGAGCCAACAATAGGCCCTGTACATGAAAAAGACACCAGCACGGTGGTTATCCCCATAAAGAAAGCTCCTGCTATACCTCCTTTATCAGCTTGCCTGTCAGCCTTATTAATAAGTCCTGACGGTATGATCAGCTCAAACATACCTAAAAAAGATGCGGCAAATACCATGAACAGAAGAAAAAATATCAGGTTAGGGATCCAGTGAGTACTGATCACAGTACCTGTGTCGGCTCCCATTCCGGTAATCCCGACTATCACTCCTAGTCCTGTATAAATCAATATGATGGATGATCCGAACACTAATCCCTTCAGTATTGCCATACCCCTGTTGGAGCTGCCTTGCATAAAGAAGGAGACTGTCATCGGGATCATCGGGAAAACGCAGGGAGTAAGAATAGCTGCAAGACCAGCCAGGAAAGCGATGAGGAAAAAAAGGAACAGAGATCCCTTTTGTGTCCCGATTGTTATTTGTCCAGCAGTAACCTTTTCCTGAGTAATATCCGAATCTTCTTCTGCCGGGATTCTTTCACCAGCATTTATCTCATTTTGAAGGGATTCAGCCTTTGATACAAGTGAAAGTTTCTGATCTTCCTTCTCTGTTCCGGGTACGACCTTTTCCGCATTTATTTTCTCAGATGCAGGAACGCCCGGTAGTTTAAAACTGAATTCCTGCTGGTAGGGAGGGAGACAGGTTTCATCGTCACAGCATTGGTATTCAATATAACCTTTTATTATAACTTCACTTTCGGAAGTAAGCTGAATTTTTTGTTTTAACCCGACATTTTTCATGTACATGCCAATATTGAACTGGAATCCGGGGTCATATTTTAGCTCTGGTTTAACAAGTTCAATGAGTTCTCCCTCCGTACGAAATTCATTTGTCAGCTCATAATTAACAGAGGTAGGGATCGGACCCTCCTTTTCAAGTTTTATGGCATAGACGTGCCAGGGTTCTTTGATAGTTCCGTTAAAAAATAATTCATAAACACCTTTGCCCTGGTCTTCTGAGTGGAATTTCCATTTTACGGGATGCTCGAAAGCAAACTGGGAAAAGGAGAGATGATGAATTAAAAACAGGATATACAGAAGAATTGATTTTTTCATTGTTTCCTTAATTATATCAAGTTATCTGATCTTAAGATAAGAAAATGATAAAGATAACCGTTTGTGCGGTTTGATTCTAAAATATATTTGATAATAATGATAAAGTTTAATTGTAACTAATTTTATTATATGAGATTATGATTTTTTAATTTCCCGGACCCACCCCCGGCCGGGGCTGTCTCATAAGTCAAAATATATTTAACCCTGCTTGCCGGCAGGCACGGCACAAAGCACACAAAGTTTAATTAAAGAATGCAAAATATTGTAAATCTGGAATATATATTTTGAGTTCTTTGTGCGTACTTAGTGTCCTTTGTGGTAAAAAATCCTTTTAAGACAACCCCGGAATGGAACTTGGTTTTATTGCTGAATTTAACAATTTCTTTACTTAATAATTTGCTAAACTTAGCAATTTAACAATGCAGCCTCACCCCTCCCTGATTTAGGGAGGGGCCGGGGGTGGGTCCGCTTATAAATAAATTTGACATTTATTTTAAGTTCTGTAATCTAAAAATACCAAACCACACAAAGGGTTAAAGATAATAAAATTAAATTTACTACCTGGGAGGGGATCCCTGACTCCCCACTTTTTATTTTATTCTGAATTATTAGTAATATTGCTTAAACTTTCCATAAAAAAATTATGTCACCTTCCGACCAGGAGAAAATATTACTGAAAAGCCTCATTGAAGGGGATGTTTTCTCATTTGAGGAGGTGTATAAAAAGTATAATAAAAAGATATTCAATTTCTCCTTAAAATTTCTGAAAAACCGGGATGAAGCCGAAGGAGTAGTGCAGGAAGTATTTGTAAAGCTCTGGGAGAACTGTAAGAATCTGAAGAAGGACAGTAACATTAATGCATGGCTTTTTACGGTGACATTTAATGCTATCAGAAAACGTTTCAGAAATTTATCCATTGAAAAGAAGCACCTGGCGAAATATTCTTCCCAGTTGAGTACCGGGCAGGATGAAATATCGGAAATAGAATATCATGATCTTCTCGACAAGGCTACGCATCTGATAGCCAAACTTCCTCCCCAGCAAAAAAGGATATTTTTATTACGTAAAGAAAAAGGATTATCAAGTGCTGAAATGGCTGATGAACTTAAACTTTCAAAAAAGACAATCGAAAACCACTTAAACAGGGCAAGATCATTCCTGAAGAAAGCTATGATTAAGGAAGGATTGCTGTCATTACTGTTTTTCCGGGTTTTTATCAGTTAACCCGGGAGGATTAATTAACGTAAGTTCGAAATAAAATATTTTTTATTAATCAATATGATTCATATATACCAACTTATCTGAAGTGGTATGGCATTTTGCCCTGAAGGGCTATTTAATTCAGCCCAATGGCAACGCCTTGGATTAAATATGAATATCCCCTTATTCCCTTTCGCAAGTCTGCCGACGGCAGACTTGCGAAAGGGAATTACTGTTTTGATCCTTTATACCCAAGGCGTTGCCATTGGGCTGAATTAATCTGGGCTTTCAGCCCGGAATAATTGTAAAAAATAAATTTATATCGAACTCACGTTAATTAAACTAATAAAAAGAAAAATCAGAAAAAAACATTAACCTCACTGGGTATTCTTTCCCTTTTATGGATTATTATAACAAACTAAAACTCAGAAGTTATAATATTGAGTCCACTCAGAAAAGTCATTTCCCCCTACCTGTCTGCCGACAGGCAGGAATCCCCCAAGGGGGAATTTTTGCAAGTTGCTGATATACAGGTTCTCCCCCTTTAGGGGGTTGGGGGGGACAAGCATTTAAAATCGTAATTTCGATTTTTTAGAGCGAGATCAATATTTCATTTTCAATCATAGGTTGTTGTAGGTTTAGTTAGTAGTTAATGATGTTAACCAGGAGATAAAATAAGAGATTTCCTGGTTAACTTTCACAAAGAATAATTCTTTTAACATGGAGATTAACAATCAGGTAATTAAGAGGTATCTGGATGGTGAGAGTACAGAACAGGACAAGGCACAGATCATTGACTGGTTTAATCATTATGATGCTGAAAAGAAACTCAGGGAAGAATCCATGCAATACTGGGAATCCGTTTCCGATGAAATTTCAGGGGAAGAATATGATGAGTCTCTTGTACTAGGCAGGATTTACCGTGAAATCCGGATGAGGGAAGAACCCGGCAGGGAGAAACCAAAAACGTTAACCAGGGTAATAAATATTGTAGCAAAAGTTGCTGCGGTATTGTTTATTCCCCTGTTAATATTATATACCACAAAAAATGACGGGCGAAAATTTACCGGACAGGAGATTTCCTATACTGAAATATACTCTCCTTTAGGGTCACGCACAATGTTATATCTTCCTGATGGATCCAGGGGCTGGCTTAATGGAGGATCTTACCTGAAATATGCTGAAGGATTTCCGGGAAAAACAAGAAATGTATATTTAAAGGGGGAAGCTTTTTTTGATGTTGTAACCAATCCGAAAAAACCATTTGTTGTAACCGGGAAAAACCTTGATATCGTTGCAAAAGGAACTACATTTAATGTGCGTGCATGGGAGGATATGCATGAAACAGAAATTGTGCTTGCAGAAGGAAAACTTGAAATATTCCAACAATATAATGGGAGTCAGATGTTTATAACTACCCTGAATCCCGGGGAATTATTATTTCGGGTTCCTGAAGCCACCGGGAGCTATATTCAGAAAGTGGATGTATATAAATATATTTCCTGGACTGAAGGTAAGCTGATATTCAGGGAAGATCCATTCACAGATGTGGTAAAACGTATCAACCGCTGGTATAATGTAAACATCGTTATAAAGGATGAAATTCTTGAAACTTACCGCTATGTAGCTACATTCCAGGATGAAACCCTGGATGAAGTGCTTAAGATGCTCGCAATATCAGCTCCGATCTGTTATAAAGATATTCCAAGAAAGCAATTGGCTGACGGAACATTTGAAAAAAGAACCATTGAATTATACTATAATCCTCCTAAAAAGAGGAAAAACTGACTCTATGTTTAATTAAAATATTTAGCCTATGACCTGACAATTAAGTAAAAAAGAAGGAAAGCGCTGGCACGCTTTCCTTGCTATTTTCAGTTTGCAATCCGTTAAGACGAACAAAACAGATTAACTTACTAAAAACATTCAAAAGTATGAAAAAAACTCAAACTAAATCAGCATTTAAACAAATATGCTGTTCTAAAACTTTTAAAATTATGAGAAATACACTACTACTTTTACTGCTGAACGTATTTCACATATTTGCGGTTAATACATACTCGCAAACGACTACTCTTACTTTGAACCTCAATGATATAACAATAAAAGAAGCGCTTACACAGATCGAGGAACAAAGTGAATTTTACTTTTTATATAACTCCAAACTGATTGATGTTAACAGGAAAACAAACCTGCAGGTAAAAGATCAGAAAATAGACATTATTCTTTCAGAATTGTTTGATAATACTGATGTGAATTATATGGTATTTAACCGGCAGATCATTTTATCTCCGAAAGAATATATCAACAGTTTAAAAGCAGGAACACAGCAACAGCCTGTAACCGGAACCGTAACTGACAAGGATGGGAATCCTCTTATCGGTGTTACTGTAATGATCAAAGGAACTACACAGGGAACCATTACTGATGCCCAGGGTAGTTATTCCATTTCAAATGTTCCTGAAAATGGAGTATTGGTGTTCTCCTATATAGGAATGGCAGGAAAAGAGGTTGCAGTGGGAACCCAGACAATTATTAATGTAACTCTTGAGGAAGAAGCAATAGGGCTGGATGAACTGGTGGTGGTCGGATATGGAAGGATGAAGAAAAGTGATCTGACGGGTGCTGTTACAAGAGCAGACGTTGAAACTTTTGCAGATCAACCTAATATTTCTGTAATTCAGAAATTACAGGGTACAGTGGCTGGGCTGAATGTCAGCCAGGTGCAAAAGGCAGGTGAAAGCCCCGCATTCACTATCAGAGGCCGTACTTCACTGTCAGGTGAACAAACACCGCTGATCATACTGGATGAAGTAATATTCCGCGGAAGCCTGATTGATATAAATCCAGCGGATATCAAGTCAATTGACGTTCTGAAAGATAACAGTGCAGCTGCAGTTTATGGTTCACAGGCTGCTAATGGGGTTATTATTATAACTACCAAAACAGGAGAAGGGAGAGATAAAAAACCTTCCATTAATTATTCATCCAGTTTTGGATTGCATACACCGTCTTTTGAACTTAAACCAGGTTCGGCTGATGATTTTCTTGAAAAAAATATAGCTATTGATTTTTATAATAGCCGCACTGCTGCATCAGGCTATCTGAGTCCGCTTACAACCTATGACCCGAAAGTAAGGTTTAAAACCAACACACAGGGTGATAATTATGAAGCCGGCTTATCAACAGACTGGTACGACCTGCTGACAAATGATAACATATTCATTCAAAACCACAATCTCAGCCTGGCAAGCCAGACAGAAAACCTGAATTACATGATCTCTGTCGGTGCAACTACCGACCAGGGTTATATGCTTGGTGAGGATTATCAGAGATATAATGCACGTGTTAATGTGAATAATAAAATAACTGACTGGCTGACCGTTGGTGTACAATCCTTTTTCTCCCTCAGTGATTATTCCGGACTGGATATTGATCCGGTAAAGAGATATTTAATGCCATATAGTGTGGCGTATGATGCAAATGATGAATTGATCCTTTATGTAGGTGATCTTGACCTGAACCCGATGGCAAGAGTGGAATGGGCTGATAATACCAACCTGAGAACCAATTTCTTCGGAAATATTTTCGCCCAGGTTGATATACCTTTTATCAAAGGATTATCCTATAAGATCAATTTTCATGATAACCATATAGGTGTGCGCAATTATACTTTTGAAGATTACCAGGTCAACTTCCAGGGCAAAGGAAGTAAGGTGTACAGCAATTTGAATGATATGTCCTCGGATAATATTTTAACCTATAAACGGGCTTTCAATGATATTCACAATGTGGATGTTACACTCCTCTATGGATTTGAGAAAAGGACATATGATGACACCAATTCCACATCCAGTATATTCATTAACAACTCATTAGGTTATAACAGCCTCCAGTCTGGCAGTTCAGATGCTTTATCCATAATAACCGGGGCATGGGAAGAAGCAAGCTTATATAGTATGGGCCGGCTTTTTTACAGTTTCAAAAATAAATACATGTTGACCGGGACAATTAGAAGAGATGGTTTTTCAGGATTCAGCGAAGAAAATAAATTTGGAGTATTTCCTTCTGTTGCATTGGGATGGGTTGCCACCGAGGAATCGTTCTTCCCTGAAGCATTAAGCGTGATAAATTACATGAAGTTAAGGCTTTCCTATGGGTCTATCGGTAACAGGACGATTGGCAGGTATCAGACACTGGCAAAGGTAGCAGGTGGATATAAATATATTGATGATGATGGTAATTCAATGTACGGACAGTATATTAACAGCATGTCAAGTGCAAATCTGAAGTGGGAAACAACCACGGGAATTAACCTGGGAGTTGATTTTGGAGTTCTGGATTCAAGGATATCCGGTACAATAGAATACTACAATAATAATACAACAGATATATTGTATTATGTGGATATTCCTTCTATCAGCCGGTACACCACATTCCCTGACAACTTGGGGAAACTGCATAATGAGGGAATTGAGATTTCCCTGGCATCAACAAATATGAAAACCCAGGATTTTGCCTGGTACACTACTCTTGTATATTCCAGGAACAGGGATGAATTAGTGGAACTGTTGGGATTTGATAACGACGGAGATGGCAAGGAAGATGACCTGGTTTCAGCAGGCCTCTTTATCGGGGAACCCCTGAGTGTTAATTATGACTATGAGATCACAGGCGAAATGTACCAGATTGGTGATGTAATACCTGTAGGAAGTGATGTCGGAGCCTATGGTATAGTTGATCAGAACGATGACGGAAAAATTGATATACTGAATGACCGTGTCATATTAAATTATCCCGAACCCTCTTATCGTTTTGGGATCAGTAACAGGTTAGAATACAAAGACTGGACATTCAGTTTCTTCATCAATTCTATCCAGGGTGGGAAAGACCATTATTTTGCCGCTGATAACCTCTTTAACCGGAGTGATGCAGTTTATTCATTTAATTTCCCATTTGACGAACAACATTACAGGTACACATTTCCGGAAGGACTTGATTTCTGGCTTCCTGAAAATCCTGATGCTAAATATCAACGCATTGATATAAAAGCTTCTAATTTAGGCTCAATTTATACACAAAGGAATTTTATCCGCTTGCAGGATGTAACCCTGAGTTATAATGTTACGGCTGACTTCCTGAAGAAAGTTGACATAAGGAAACTCAGATTCTTCCTTACAGGGAAAAATCTGATAACTTTAACAAAATGGCCGGGTTGGGATCCTGAGACAGGAATTGCAATCGGTATGGCTGGACGGCCCGTGTTAAGAAGCTATACAATAGGATTGGATATTGAATTCTAAACTACTAAATTTTGAGAAATATGAAAAAGACAAAAATATTAATATCAAGTATATATAAGAGGATTATTAAAGCTTTAATGATCCTGGTTTGTTCCTTGTTACTCTTTTCCTGTAACGAAGAGGAATTTCTGCGGGAGATACCTTTAGATTTTGCCGCACCGGAAAACTCGTATATTACCAATTCGGATTTTGAAGCAGCAATTTATAATCTGCATTATCTTACAAGAAGAATATTCTGGTATGATGATTGGCCATGGCACTGGTGGTTGGGAACTGACTTGGTGGAAAGTTATAGTGATATAGACCATGCAATAGATTACAGGACATATTGGGGTCCCCAGGGTGTCCATACTATAAGAGTGTGGACTCCCGGTTATAATGTTATTTACGATGCCAATGTGATCCTTGAAAGGTCGGAGAGCGATTTATGTGAACTTACAGCTGATGAGAAGAAAATAATACAGGCAGAAGCCAAATTTTTCAGGGGATATTTCCATAAGATCCTTGCAGATTTATATGGTGGTGTACCTATTGTTATTGAAGAGACAAAATCACCCAAACGTGATTATGTCCGGGCAACCCGCCAGGAAGTGTATCAGCAATGTGCAGAAGACCTGGAAGAAGCTGCAGCTAATCTGCCGGATATCACCGCCGTGGATGAATCGAGGATCAATAAACTGGCTGCCAGCCATGTCTTAGCCGAAGTATATATTTCACTTGGCAGGTGGCAGGATGCTATTACGGAAGCATCAAAGGTTATTGATCATGCCGCTACTGCATTAATGACTGCACGTTTTGGATCCACTGAGGAAAAATTGTTTAATGATCCTGCTTTTGTTGGGGATGTGTACTGGGATCTGTTCAGGCATGGTCACCAGGACAGGAAGATAGGAAATACAGAATCCATCTGGGTACTTCAGTTCAAGTATTTTGAAGCAGACAGGAATGGCGTTTTGGGTGGTGGTGAAAGAAATGACCTGGCACTGTCACGCCAGGTATGCCCTGATCTTACCAAGGCAAATATCCTCCAGAGTAATGGATCATATAAACCTGTACTGGCAAAACCCAATACTTATTATAATCACCGTGGGCAGGGTTATCTTAAACCAAGTCCCTATTTTCTATACAGAATATGGGAACCCGGGGATATCAGGAATGCCCCGCATAACATTGTCCGTGATTATCCGGTACGGAATCCGGGTAACGAATATAACGGAAAGTGGGTTATAGCTGATAACCTTCCTTTAAAAAGGGTTACAACTACAGATACTGCAAGATTCTTCTTCCCCGGATTCGGGAAGCTGGTTACACCAGGCAGGGATCCTGCTGAATACATGGATCCTGACCAGAGTATTCCTGGTTCTATCCTGTATGATTCAAGAAGGGTATGGCGTAAAAATTACCAGATACGTCTTGCGGAGACCTATTTATTAAGAGCAGAAGCATACCTGGGAGCAGGAAATGTACCCAATGCAACCGCAGACATCAATGTGGTAAGGAGAAGGTCTAATGCTCCTGATGCATTAGCAGCAAATGTTGATATGGATTATATCCTGGATGAACGTTTGCGTGAATTGTATTATGAGGAAACAAGGATAATAACCTTATGCAGGCTCGGTAAGGTTGTTGACAGAAGCAGCAGATTTAATCCGAGAGTTGCATCAACTATCGAGGACTATCAGAATTTATTGGCTATCCCAAATGCTGATATTCTTAAAAATGTGGAAGCAGAACTGGAACAGAATCCGGGGTATTAAATAAAACATCAAATAAATAATTAAAACAATACAGAAATGATCATTGATTGCTGCATCCGGAATGTGTAAGGATTCAGGAGAAGCAATTGATGATCATTTTTGTTGTGTAGTGGTTGCTTAAACGTCCTTTGTGGTTAAGCTTGTTTTGTTTTACCACAAAGTACACAAAGGAATTCACAAAGTAACACAAAGGGAGTTTAAACAACCTCATATCCATGATGTTTCACATTTTTATAACATCCTCATTTTTTATCACCTGAATGCAAATATTCATATAAGCATTCCTAATTTTATTTAAAATAATTATTAATTAAAAATAATATTAATTACATGAACAGAAGAAATTTTATTCAGAAAACCACTTTTATGAGCGGGGCTGCAGGGGCAGTTACCATGTTACCTGCTTTCGGTTCAGTTATGGCAACAACCGGATGTTCCGGCAAAAAACAAACCGACTTCAGGTCACTCATTCCAACCATGATGTTAAACGGGACTGTTTCTCTTTCAAAGCCTCTCCTGTCCCCGTGTCAACTTAGTTTTCGCATTGACCTTGCAAGGACTCGCATGGCATCGTACCCCTGTAATACTATGGATTTTATTATGGTTGATCTTGAACATCCTGATAACCGGTACCGTAAAGCTCACCTTGCTAACGGTGACCTTACAGGCCGTCTTCTTGAGTTTTTATGTTGTTCGGAAGGAGTGGATGGTAAAAATGATCCGCGGCTCGATGAGTTGTATGAAAGGATTTTAAAGCAACGGAAACCTTCCGGGTTTATTGGACGGTACCCCGGGGGGGTAGGAAGTATGGATCCTAAAGATGATCCTGTACAGGGTGGAGCAGCTTCAAAAAATTTCCACGGGATGATACGGTATTACGACCTGACGGGTGATACAAGGGCACTGGAAGCCGCACTTGGCCTTGCTGAAGTGCTGTACTCCGTTAAAGATGAATGGCTGAAGGCAATGAAATCTGAAAAAGGATTCAGTGACATTATTACATGGGTCGGAGAACCTTATGCAAGGCTTTATGGAATCACTAAAGATCCCCGGTGGATGGAATTCTGTGCGATGATACGCGATAATATCCGCCCGCTGGAAGGAAGAAAAACACACTCCCATGGATTCTTAAGCACTCTCAGGGGAATGCAGGTTATGACAATGGTCACGGGAGATCTTTCATGGAATTTACTTCCAGACAAGTACCAGAAGATCATCGTTGAAAAACGCTATGAAATGCCTGACGGAAATATACCGGAATTCTTTCCCACCAGTGCAAGGAACGAAGGTTGTTCTATAGCTGACTGGATGATGCTGAACCTGAACCAGGGATTGATCCATGGAGATGATCATTATTATGACAAAGCAGAACGTACATTCTGGAATGCTTTGGCTTTTAACCAGTTAATTACAGGGGGCTTCGGACATCGGAGAGTAGCTTCCAACGGCTACGGAACGGATCATATTCATGAAGCATGGTGGTGCTGCACACAGGACTCAGGAATGGGAATGGCAGATTACGCCCGGCATACGGTAACATTCAGGAATGATACTATTCATGTGAATTTTTTAAATCCCGGAGTTTTTAATGTACTTTTACCAGGGGATAAATGGGCACAGGTTAAGATCAATACTGAATATCCAGCTAAGGCTGAGGCAATTATCGAGGCGGAAAATGTACCGGCAGATATAAAATTAAAGATACGTGTTCCTTCCTGGATAAAAAACCCAAAGATGGACCAGTCCCGCTCAGGAAATACTGTGAATATAAATTTTAATGGGGATATGGGACATCGTATAGAACAGATAAATCCCGGAGTGATTGTAACATACGGACCTCTTGTCCTGGTGCCTACAAGAACTGTGAGAGTGGGAAGTGCTTCAACAGCAGAGACAACCCCGGATGACATCAAGGGATATGATCCCGATTCTTTGCCGGAAGGAATTCCTGGTATAAAACTCGATAATCCTCCTGATGCAGATGGATTTATAAAGTTCCCGCTTTGTCCTCCCGAACGGCCATTGCCTGCTTTTAATTATTTTGATGAAGGCCCTGGTGCTCCGACATGGGTGGAAGGAGCAGGTGTTGAAGTGGGATTGAAATTCCCCGGCGGAGAAGTGTTCCATACGCGTTTTGCACCTATGTGTTATAACACCTCCTGCTTGTCATTATTTGAAACCCCCGTGGTTTTCAAGGACGTGGAAGGGATTTCGTAGGGACGCACGGCTGTGCGTCCATAAAGTAGAGACACGGCATGCCGTGTCTTTACCGCAAATGACTTTGTGCACTTTGTGTTGTCCTTTGTGTACTTTGTGGTTAAATATTTTTTAACAACACATAAACAGTATTTATTTAGGATAAAATTATTATGTGCCATGAATGATAACCCTAACAATCAAACTTTCTCATTCACCAGCAGGGATGAGGAAAGTTTACCTGTACCCCGGCATAAACTCCATGGATGGAGACATTTTGCCGGGATCTATGCTTCGGAGCATGTTGCAGCCACTGAATTTGTTATTGGTGCTACTTTCGTTGCAATGGGGGCAACGACAAAAAATATTCTGTTAGGACTGGCGATCGGAAACCTGCTGGCGGTGCTCAGCTGGACATTTATTACAGCACCCATAGCTGTTAAAACAAGACTTAGTCTTTACTGGTACATTCATAAAATTGCCGGAAATCCTGCAACAAAACTTTATAACTGGGCAAATGTGTTGATATTTACCGTGATCTCTGCTTCTATGATAACCGTCTCAGCTTCAGGTGTCAGATTTATTTTTAATATTCCTGCACAGCTGAAATGGTTCCCTGAAGACATCCGTTTTGTCCTGGTGGTAGTTGCAGTAGGAATAGTGGTAGTGCTGGTTGCAACCTATGGGTTCAATGCACTTGCTGAATTCTCCTCTATTTGTGCACCATGGTTGTTTGTCATGTTTGTAGGAGGTTTTATGGCTATATTACCCATACTTACAGAACATGTCCTTGGAAAAACCTTCCTTTCAGGCTGGAATGAATTTATTGCTATTGCTGATAAATCTATCTGGACAGGCACCAATGCCATGGGGGAGAAGGGGGTGGGTTTCTGGGAAGTGATGGGTTTTGCATGGGCTGCAAATACGATAACCCATGTTGGATTAATTGACATGGCTATTTTCCGGTTTGCAAAGAAATGGAGCTATGGCCTGTTTTCAGGATTTGGAATGTTGTTCGGACATTATATCGCATGGATTGCTGCAGGTATTATGGGAGCAGGTGCCGCTGTCATTCTGAAAACCACTATAAGCCAATTGGATCCGGGTGACGTGGCCTTTTATGCCCTCGGTATTTCAGGATTCGTTACTGTAATTGTCGCCGGGTGGACTACAGCAAATGCAAATCTCTATAGGGCAGGCCTTGCTGCACAGGCCATTTTCAACCGGCACTCAAGAAGCAAAGTGACTTTAATTGTGGGGATAGTAACCATTATTGCAGCCTGTTCCCCTTTCGTTTTTACAAAATTCCTGCCTTTACTGACCTATTCAGGTTTAATAGTAGTACCTGTGGGAGCTATAGTATTCACGGAACATTACCTCTTTAAAATTATCGGGTTGACCCGTTACTGGGCTCATTATAAAAACAGTGCAAGAAGTTACCCGGCTGTACTTGCATGGGCAGGCGGACTCATTTTCGGATTTGGATTAAATATAATTGATGTTATGCCCTTTTATTATCTTTTTATTCCGACTTGGATCTTTACATCATTATTGTATATTTTATTATCTTCATGGGCAGGAGCAAGAGAAAAATACCCGGATGCCGAGGCACTGGAATTACAGAAGAACCTGGCCATAACCAGGTTCCAGGAAGAACAATTCAGAACAATAAAAGAAGCTGAAAATCACCATTCAAATCTGGTTATTGTTAACAGGATAGCAAATATTATCGCCTGGAGTAGTTTATTTGTAATTATGATATTTGCATTAATTACCATGTTCGGAAGTGCTGATATCAATATATATAAAGATAATAAGGAAGTATTCAATAATGTTTGTATCATTGGCACCATTATTTATTTCGTGTTTGGTTACTGGGCATTCAGAACACGGAGAAATAATAAGTAGGAGGCTGTCGTAAAAGTATAAATATATTTACCACAAAGAACACTAAGTACAACACAAAGTGCACAAAGGATTATCAATCAGGAATATATACTTTGCGTCCTTCGTGCGTACTTAGAGTCCTTTGTGGTAAATAACACTTATGAGACAGCCCCAATCTCAATGTTATGAACAATTAATATCATATAAAATTTATTAGATTATGTCACATTCCATACCACTTAATAATAAAAACATTCAACAACTTCCTCATGGGATTGAGAGACCTTCTTATGACAGGCAGAAGTTGGTCGCGGGCATGGTCCATGTTGGTGTCGGCGGGTTTCACAGGTCTCACCAGGCATATTATACCGATGAACTATTAAAAAACCATGGAGTAACTGATTGGGCAATTTGCGGTGTGGGTTTAATGGAATATGATAAAAAAATGCAGGAAGCCCTTGAAAGCCAGGATCACCTGTATAGCCTGATGTTGTTCCATCCTGAGGGTAATATTACCACACGGGTTATTGGATCGATCATTGATTATTTTTTTGCACCCGATGATCCTGAAGCCGTAATTGAAAAAATGGCTGATCCTGAAATAAAAATTGTAAGCCTGACAATTACAGAAGGGGGGTATAATGTTAATGAGGCTACACGGGAATTTGATTTTGAAAATAAGGATGTTCAGTGGGATCTGAAAAATCCTGATAATCCAAAAACCATTTTTGGTTTCCTTTGCGAATCCTTAAGAAGAAGAAAGGAAAGAGAATTACCTGCTTTTACCATACTTTCCTGCGATAATATTCAACATAACGGGGATGTGACAAAAAAAATGCTTCTCGCTTTCTGCAACAATGCAGACCCTGAATTATGCAAGTGGATTGAACAAAATGTTTATTTTCCCAACTGTATGGTGGATCGCATCACCCCGGCCACCACTGAAGAGTCCAGGACAACTCTTTTAACAAAATCTGGAATTATTGATAAATGCCCTGTTGTATGCGAACCATTTTGCCAGTGGGTCATTGAGGACAATTTTAATGGCAACCGTCCGCCATGGGAAAAGGTGGGTGTTCAGTTTGTTCCTGATGTTAGCCCGTATGAAAAGATGAAAATCCGCCTGCTGAATGCAGGTCATTCTTTACTTGGATTTTCCGGTGCTTTATATGGATATGAGTATATACATGAAACCGTACATGATCACTTGTTTTCAGGACTACTGCATAGATTTATGGATGAGGAAGTTACTCCCGTTCTTGATGCAATTCCGGGTATTGACCTTGATCAATATAAGGAAAGCCTGGTACAACGGTTTGGGAATCCTTATATAAAAGACCAGGTAGCCAGGATTTGTCTCCAGAGCTCAGCCAAAATACCTAAATACCTGTTACCTACTATACTTGATCAGCTTAAAGAAGGAGGCCCGCTTGATTGTTCAGCATATATTATTGCAAGCTGGTGCCGCTATGCTGAAGGAACGGATGAGAAAGGGAGAAAATACCAATTAGAGGACGAAATGAGTGCTATCCTTCAGGAAAAAGCATTACTTTCCCGTCAGGATCCCCTGGCATTTTTAAAAATTGAAACTGTTTTCGGAGACCTTGTAAGATCAGAAAGATTCACGGAGATATATAAAAAAACACTGCAGGATTTATATCAAAAGGGAGTAATAGAATGTTTAAAGGAGCTTAATTTGAAGAAAAAATAGGGAATGAGAATAGGTGTCTCGAGGGATCAAAGGGATCAAAGGGATCGAGGGGATCAAAGGGATCAAGGGATCGAGGGATCAAGGGATCAAGGGGATCAAAGGGATCAAAGGGATCGAGGGAGTAAATGAGTAGAAACACGATTTATCGTGTGTAAATGAGTATGAGAGTATGAGTAGAGACAGGGCATGCCCTGTCTATGCAATAGGAAAATATGAGGTAGGCACGGCAATTTTAAGTGGATGCCCCGAGGTTAAAATTGAATAGCCAGGGAGCCTGTCCGCCAACTGGCGGATATAAACCCCTGGAAAAATGACGGAATGAAAATCCGCCGGACAGGTCTTAGTCACCGTAACTTTAGTGAAGGTGATCTAACTTATGGTAATAATTACCCATTTGTAAAACCTGGCTCTGCCACCTGTCATCTGAAGCTGTAGCGAAAGATGAGCGTTGAATAGGGAATATAACCCACAAGGGTGAACACAAAATTTGTCATAAAGGACTTTTTGGATAGTCTCTGTTTTAAAAATCAATGAATTGATGAACCCCAAAAAGAACGCAAAAAAACATATATTCCCAAGGAGGACCATAATATAAATGCTTACCAGTTTTAATATGAAATTTTTATGATGGAAAGAAAAAATTACCTGTTATTTTTATGGATACTTTTAATTGTATCTGCCTGCAGCCAGAAAGAACCTGTTGAATATGTGGATCCGTTCATTTGCACACAGGGGGATCACGGACAATGGCTTCCGGCCGCTTCAGTTCCTTATGGGATGATTAAACTGTGTTCAGATACATACCCCGGTAGTCTTACTGCAGACGGAGATTTTGCTCATTCCGGTTATGATTATTCCGACAAACAGTTAAGGGGCATCAGTCATTTCCATCTTCCGAGCTCCGGGGGAACCCGTATCGGGGATCGGGCCGGGTTCTTTACCGTAATACCTTTATGTGATGTCCCGGCAGATACTTTTTTTAATTATCCGGTGTTGGATTTTGACAAGAAAAGAGAAAAAGCAACAGCCGGATATTATTCAACTTTTCTTTCCCGGGAAAATATTTTAGTTGAATTGACTGCGCTTGTGCATACAGGTTATCACAGATATTCCTTTCCCAAAGATCAGGTTTCACGGCTTTATATAAGCAGCAGACCAGGTCAGTCAACAGGCATTTCGTTCAATATTGTCAGTAGTGAAATAATAGAAGGGGTTTTGCATATACTTGGCGGAATATATTTTATAATGGAATTCAACTCACCTTTTAAGAATACAGAAATATGGAATGGCAGTCAGCTGATCGGAAATACTGAACCTGTAAATCAGGTTAATAATAGTTTATTTGTTGATTTTGGTGAACTTAAGGGAAAACCTTTAGAAATAAGAGTAGGTATATCCCTGACAGGAATGGAAGGTGCCCGCAAAAACCTTAATACTGAATGTCCGGACTGGAATTTCAATAAAACAAAAGATCAGGCATCTGACTTATGGAACCAAACGCTTTCAAGGATAGAAGTTAAGGGCGGCAGTAAGGAGGATAAAACTATTTTTTATACGGCACTTTTCCATACCTGCTTTATGCCTTGTGAACTTAGCGATGTAGATGGAAAGTATTTGGGACTGGATCGGGAAGTCCACCAGGCAGATGGATACAAACATTATAGTAACTATGCATTCTGGGATTCCTTCCGAACAAAATATCCATTGTATAGTCTGTTTCAGCCGGAGGTTTACCGCGATATAGTTAAATCCTTGCGGGATATTAATTTACAGGCAGATAACTTTGCACCTTTCCCCAACAGTATACATGGTCCCACAAATAAAGCATATTCTCCCCGGGGGAAGGACGGTTTCCAGGCTTTCTTTACATGTCGCCATGAACACATGTTAATGGTTCTTGTTGATGCATATTTTAAAGGGCTTTATGATATCCCTGCAGAAACGGTATATCCCATAATACGCCAGGAAGCATTATTGCAATTACCTGAAAGGTATGATTCTATGGGATACATTCCGGCGCGTCCCGACAGAACAGGTGAATGTTGCTGGGACAACTGGTGTGTGGCACAAATGGCCGATGCATTGGGTTATAAAGATGATTATGCATATTTTATGAAACGATCCGAATACTGGAGAAATACATGGGATCCTTCACTCCGGTTTTTCAGGGCGAGGGATGCAGACGGCACATGGCTTGATTTCCCTGAAGATCCTACCATAAACAGGGAAAAATATACTTATGAGGGTACGAAATGGCAATGGCGATGGAATGTTCTGCATGATGTCCCCGGGATGATTGATGCCTTTGGAGGAAATGAAGCCTTTGTAAAAGAACTGGAATATTTTTTTGAAAATGGACTGTATAATGCAGGAAATCAAATTGACCTTCAGGCACCTTTCCTTTTCAATAGCGCAGGCGCCCCATGGCTTACACAAAAATGGGTTAAAAGGATCCTTACTGAACCGGTTTTGCAGAGGTACGGCACTCATGAATTATTACCGGAACCTGTTTTTGAAAGAATTTACAAAGCTACTCCCGATGGATACCTCGAGGAAATGGACGACGACTATGGCTGCATGGCTGGATGGTACGCCATGAGTGCAATGGGACTTTACCAGCTATGCCCTGGTGATCCTGTATACCAGGTTACAGCACCTGTTTTCGATAAGGTCATTATTCATTTGGATAAATCTATATATGGTGGAGGTAAATTTGTGATCAGGACAAAGAATTTAGATAGCAAAAATATCTACATTCAGTCAGCAGAGCTTAACGGGCAGCCATATAATAATTCTTGGCTTTCTCATAAAGATATTGCAAGCGGGGGTGAACTTGTTTTTGAAATGGGACCGGATCCTGGGACGGAATGGGGAAAATAATTATGCGGAGAACCGTTTTAAAAGTATTTTTACCACAAAGGACACAAAGTACACACGAAGGACACTAAGTATAAATTATTAATTGATAATTCTTTGTGTCCTTTGTGACATCCTTTCCGCGAGCGCTAAAGCTACTCTGCGGAGGCGCTGTGTACTTTGTGGTAAAAAAATTAACCCCAAAGGTATTCACGAAGAAGCACAAAGATTAATTAACATAATTCTCTTATTAATATGAAAAATTATCTGATCATTCTTTTTTGCCTGGTTTCCGTTTTAACCTCAGCCAATGATGTTAACATCCTCCATTTCGGGGCTGTTCCTGACGGAAAGACACTTACAACAAAAGCTATCCAGGATGCAATTGATCGTTGCAATGCAACCGGGGGAGGAACGGTGACTGTACCGTCCGGTACTTACCTGACAAATACCATATTCCTGAAAAGCAATGTGAATCTCTGTATTGAAAGAGGAGCTACGATCCTTGGAAGTACCGATCCGACAGCTTTTAAGGAAGCCGTAGTATTTGCCGACAGTATAGAAAATGCCGCAATTACGGGGTTTGGAGTTATTAACGGACAGGGATCCAAACAATTCTATCCGAAAAGCGGCCCCAGGCACCATAATATTATGTTGTATAAATCAAAAAACATCACTGTTAAAGATGTTACCTTAATTAATTCTTCAAACTGGGTGTTTCGTATCAGGGAGTCTGAATGGGTCATGGTTCAGGGGATACGGATATATTCCTTTACGAATGAAAACAACGACGGTATTGATATCGATGGAAAAAATATAACAATTACAGATTGCATTATTGATTGCGATGATGATGCCCTGTGTTTTAAAAGTCATAATCCCGATTATCTTGTTGAAAATGTTACTATATCAAATTGCATAGTTGCTTCAAATTGTAATGCATTAAAATTTGGAACAAAAGGATTTTGCGGGTTTAAAAACATTTCCATAAGTAATTGTGTTATACGCAGACCTTCTGAAGCAGTCCACAGACGCTGGGCAGAACTGGTAAAAGGTGTTTCAAATGACACAACTGTTATATCCGGGATTGCTTTGGAAATTGTAGATGGAGGGCTAATGGACCAGGTTACCATAAGCAATATTACCATGACAGGTATCCAGACCCCGATATTCATAAAATTAGGCAACCGTAATGGCATTGGCACCCTTAAGAATGTTGTCATAAGTAATATTACAGCCAGCAATGAAAGCCTTATGTGCAGTTCAATAACCGGTATCCCGGGAACTTATGTGGAAAATGTGATTATCAAAGATGTGATCTTTAACTGTAAAGGAACGGGTACAAAAATTGAAGCTGAAAAACCTGTCCCTGAGGTTGAAGGTGAATACCCGGAAAACAGGATGTTTGGGTACAGCATGCCTGCCTATGGATTATATACCAGGCATGTAAAAAATCTCATGTTCGAAAATTTCCGTTTCAACCTTCTTGAACCGGATGCTCGTCCCGCAATAGTATTGGATGATTGTCATAATATAAGAATCAGTAATTTTTCAGCAGATCAGCCAACGGATAATAAACATCTGGTGCGGGTAATACAATCTTCAAATGTAACAATATCCGGTTACCATGCTACTGAATCAATTGCGAAATTCCTGAAAGTGGAAGGAGCAAATACGGCAAATATCAAGTTAACAGGAAACGATTTTTCACAGGTAAAGGAAGTTGTTAATGTAAGTAAAGAGTGTAAAGCAGGTGTGGTAAAGGAGATGGGTAATTTTAGGAAACCGTGAGGTAAGAGGTGAGAGATGAGAGGTGAGTAGAGACACGGCATGCCGTGTCTTTTAGAGACACATCATTACGTGTCTTATTAAGCGATGAGCCAAAAGATGATATGTGAAATAATTTAATTTATTTACATGAGAGATATGTTGTTCCCATGCAACATTTTTTTATTATTTATGTTGTTTCAAAACAACTTTCACCCGGCCACAAATCCGAAAGGGGAACTCTGAGGGAGACATTTTTTGCCAGTCAGCTTTCAGCAGCTCATCAGATCACCATTCCAACAGAAGGTGATTTTATGGTGAATTACAGTTATTAATAAGAAAATTAAATTACGCTCAATGAAAAATAAAATTCCAGTATTATTCCAGGTAGTCATCACCTGGATAACATTTTCAGGTTTGCATGCACAAACTGTAAAAGATATTGATGGCAATGATTATAAAACATTGACAGCCGGAACACAGGTATGGATGGCGGAAAATCTCAAAACCACCAGGTATTCAGATGGTACAGCTATTCCTTTGGTTACTGATCCCATGTCATGGTTTGAACTGACCACCCCCGCGTACTGCTGGTATAAAAATGATAAAAAATCAGGATCCCATTATGGTGCTTTATATACCTGGTATGCAGTTGGCACCGGGAAATTATGTCCTGCCGGCTGGCATGTACCTGGAGATGCTGAATGGAACATTTTATCCACTTTTTTGAGAAGCACTTATGATCAGGTTAAAGATTCTTCTGTTTATTATCCTGTAAAAAAGCCTTCTGCTCATCCGGAAATAATAGATAAAACAACCTTCCCCGTTGCTTCGGGAGGAGTGCGCATGCATAATGGTTCATTCAGTCTCACAGGTTTTGATTACTGGTGGAGCGCTACCGAGCTGGATGGTAAAACGGGTCATATCCGTTTTATTTACAGTGATAAAATCTTCCTGAGCGCTGACAGGTATGCGAAGAATTATGGTTTTTCTGTGAGGTGTGTTAAGGATTGAAATATTTGTTCTAAGGCTGGTACTTTTATTCCGCACATGGTTTTCCCTTTTGCTTGTAATTCCCCTGAAATTATTATTTTTGACGTATATTGTTAAAAGTAAATAATGTATTGCGTTTAAGGAAATTTTTCATTGCTATACATTTTATCAATAAACAGGAAATGAAAAAGAGGCTTCAGAATACAGATCATCAAATGCTTCTGGAAATGCAGGCAGATAATATGCTTGCTCTGGATGAGTTCTATAAGAATTATTATTGATGACTATTCAGTTTCGCAAGTTTCATTCTGAAATCCTCTGCAGATTCTGAAAACGTTGTACAGGAGGTGGTTATAAAACTTTGGGAACATCGTAAAACCATTGAATAAGTTCACCCTTACCTGTTCAGTATCGTTTATAATACTTCCGGGTTTTGTTGTTTTCGTATTTATTTTTATTGGAATAGAAGTCATATACTTAACATAATAAAATAAGATCTATGGCCAAATCAACTTATATTTTGTTTTCACAATACCTTGTATCCAAGGGATTAACGACATTTTCGTTAGTGATATTAATTTTTTCCTGTAGTTCAATAATTGCACAGGATTACGAAATTCATAAGGATATAAAAGGAGCTGTTATCTATGATTATGATCCTGTCACTAAACTCGGCGACGATATTTTTGGAACTATTATAGCGGATTTCAGTGATCCGGCTAATGGTGAGCTACGCAATTCACATGGGGGACCGGTATGCATGGAATTTGCCAACGGAACTCTTATAGCATTTTACACCAATACCAGCGGTCATAACATAGATGGCTGGAGCGAATATGCATTGAGTAAAGATAAGGGGCGGAGCTGGGATAAATACAATCCGTTTCCCTGTTCTTTTAAAGCCTATCAGAAGGACACGAAGTACCCTGTATTAGTTGAAGAGGGTTTGATTACAGAACAAGGTACAGCTGTACTTTTCCTCACGCATTTCGAAAATATCACGGAACAAAAAAGAATCCGGAACAGCATTATGCGTAGTTATGACAATGGAGGGACATGGAGTGAACCTGAACCTTTCATCGAAGGAATGGCAGGCTATCCGGCAGCAGTATCTGTCTCAGGATCAGTAAATTATCTGCTTATTGATCGCGAGAATGATGATAACAAGTATCATGAACTTTACGTTAGCACTGATGATGGTAAGACATGGATTAAACGCAGCACATTACCATTGCAGGAAGATGCATGGTATGGGGCACTTTGTGTTATGAGAGATGGTGGATTACTGGCTGGTGCATATATTTCCGGGGATGAAAACCATTTGTATTATTGTATCAGCAAAGATGTCGGTTTCACATGGAGCAAGCAGGAAAAAGCGTATCTCGATAAGAAAGTACGCGATCCTGAACTGGCGTATCTTAATGGGAAATATTACCTTCATGGAAGAAGCGGACACCAAGGGGAAGGAAGACATCGTTTCGTTCTCTATCAATCCAATAATGGTATTAAATGGAGGGAAGGAGTGATAATTAGCGGAGATGAAAGAAAAACAGATGGTTACAGCCATAATTGTATCATAAACAGATTCGAAAGCACCCTTCCCAAAGAACTAATGATTTTATATAGCATTGCTTATAATCCACCAAGAACGTCAGAATACGTTTTTTTTATTAAACCTAAAACCAGGAAGGGATGTATGTAAATAACGAAATGAAACTTAATTTTTTAATTCAAAACACAATCTGGTGATACTTCCCGGGGGAATTACAATTTTCACCTTATTATTGAGCGCTTTGAAAATTTCTTCCTCTTTTCGGAAAGTGCTGCTCACAGGTTCAAATCCCAGGGGTATCAGGACCATCGACTGTACCTGACGGGTTATCCTGGCATTCTCAATTCCAAATTCAATGGTGCGATCCTTTTCTGTATCATGACTGACAATGGTAACATATACCATTTTGTTATCAGGGGTCAAAGATGCGCATGCATCAATGTTAAGCAGTTCCATCCTGCTTTCCGGAAGGTGCAAAAGATAATTATTTTGATGGCTTGCATACATTTGAAATACTTCACCGTCCGTTTCAAAACTGCATGAAACGGGCCCTACTCTTATTGCCCCTTCATTGACCGGCATAAAGTAACTGGCCCCTTCAAGGCTAAAGGATTCTGCTTCACGGCAGAACATATTCAGCATACCGGCAGCAAAAATACCGGTTAACGCATCCCCTGACAATCCCCAGCTCATATTCCATTCGTAGATAACCATTGCTTTGTTTTCCAGGGAAAGGGATTGTGCAGTGCTGTCGCTGAAATGCCTCATCGATCTGAGCATGGGGAGTATATCCCTGACAGGAGCATGAAGAACATCATCGATCCCAGCCCATTCCGGGAAGTACCAGCCTATCTGAACAATATCCATCAGATCCCCGGCTTCCCTCATAAGTGGTGTAAGCCACACAGGGCGGGCTTCCGGATATGAATTAGGGGCACAACCGACAATCTGTATGTTGGGATCAGATTCTTTCATTGCTTTAATAAAAGCAGTACTCACGATAGCACATCTTTCCGGATTTTTGTCTTCTACCAGGCTTAATCCCCATATCTCATTTCCTACGTACCATCGCCTAACATTATATGGTCCGGGATGTCCCCTTTGAGAACGGATCTTACCCCAATGGGTATTTTCGTTTCCATTGCAGTATTCAACCCAGGAAGCTGCCCTTTCCGGATTGCTCCTGCCATAAGGAATGGTAATATTGGGTTCACAGTTTAGCTCCCGGCATAATGCAATGTATTCATCAATACCAATCTCATGGTTATCATAATCATCAGTATCAGGAAGTAATCCGGCCCATACGGCAGGTCCCAGGGGAGGCCTTTGGTCCACCGGAAGCAATCCGTCCTCCCATACATAATATTCAGCAAAACATCCTCCGGGCCATCTTAAATTTCCCGGCTTTAATACTTTTAACTTTTCAATCACATCGGCACGCATTCCATGGAAGTTATTTGCAGGCATCAAGGATACAGCCCCGATCCAGGAAGTTCCATCTCCGATGCTTCCAATTTCGAAGCGGGCACTTTTTAAGGTCATTGGTGCGATAAACTCACCCGTCCAAAGTTGCCAGTCTCCAGGACGGGATATCGTCTCCTCCCTGATCACCCAGGGACGGGCTGAATAACTATCCCGTATTCCCAGCCAGAGAGTTAGCTCTGAGTCAGATTTGATCCATACCCGGAAAACATACTTCGTTCCCTTTGTAAACGTAAGCCACTCGTGCTGCTGGGCAATTGCTGCTTTTCCTATAACCTTATTCTCAAAGCGAACAGAATGATTGCCGACAAACACGGTATTCCTGTCTGCTACAGCTTTTCCACTATAGGCTACCGCTTTCCATCTTTCAGGCATATCCCCTTTAACTGCTGCAAATTTGCGGTTTGCAATCATTTGAGCACTGATCCCCTGCCAGATGCCTTTGCGGGTATGTTCAAGATTGTGACCAAAAAGATCGGGAGATATAATTGCCCCTCTCTGTGAAACATCGATTTCAAACTTTCCGGTTACATTCTTGTTTGTACATGACTGGAGAAAGAAAGAAGGTGCAATAAGCATGCAGAGTAAAAGTGATTTTTTGGTCTGATGGAGTTGTTTCATAATTGAAAATTTTTAACTACTAAGGTAGTTTGGAATCCGAAAATGATTTTATTAATGTTGCCTCAGATTTAGCAAATTTAATTTTTTATGCGGATTAGGAGTAAAAAAATATTATTATCAAAAAAAGCACATTAAAGGATTAAAAAAGGTTTAATTATGGTATAATTAATAAATAATTTTGTATATTTGAACTGTAATTAAAGTCTTATATGGTTTTTGAATATGATCTGAATAAAAGCACAGCAAATAAACTGAAACACGGAATTGATTTTGAGGAGGCACAATCTCTCTGGTTTGATCATAACAGAGTAGAGATAAAGGCACGAACAGTCGGCGAACTGCGTCTTTTAATTGCCCGGTATAAAGATGAAATATGGTCGGCAGTTTTTACTTTAGGAAACAATGCGATAAGAATTATATCAGTCAGAAAATCAAGAATAAATGAAAAAGAAATCTATTACAACACAGGAGTTTGATGCAATATTTGATCAGGGAGAGGAAATATCCGGATTTTTGGATATAAAAACAGCCAAACGCCCGGGATTGGAAACCAGGAGGGTAAGTGTTGATTTCCCTGAATGGATGATAAATAGTTTGGATCGGGAAGCTACAAAACTGGGTGTTACACGTCAGTCTGTAATAAAATTCTGGATATCGGAAAAGCTGAGGTCAGCGTAAAAACTTTTTTGTATGGATGAAATGTTTGTAAAACATTAATTAACGTTAGTTCGATATATTTTTATTATTAAAATTTCCTTTAGGATTAATATATCCTTATTTTATTCTAATATAATAATAACTTAAAATGAATTAGTTAAGCATCAAATATTCCGGGCTGAAAGCCCAGATTAATTCAGCCCAATGGCAACGCCTTGGGTAAAATTTGATTATTCCGATTTTCCCCTTCGTAGGTCTGCCGACGGCAGACCTACGAAGGGGAAGGGTCGTTTTGTGATCCTATACCCAAGGCGTTGCCATTGGGCTGAATTAAATAGCCCTTTCCTTTAAATTAGCAGCAGTAATTAACAATAAATATTATCAAGAAAGATGTAAGTATTTGATTTTCTTTTCTTTTTGATACTTTTTCTTTTCTTTGTTAATAGTTGTTAATTTGTTAAAAAAAAGAAT
>Ga0209164_1000525_pt1 | contig 85893 bp, 78 predicted proteins | sample MTBNYHSulfiMetaG_FD_187458 | JGI IMG/M metagenome (GOLD analysis project Ga0209164, IMG submission 187458) | Enrichment culture microbial communities from rom New York Harbor, USA that are MTBE-degrading - MTBE-NYH (New York Harbor Sulfidogenic)... | ecosystem: Environmental > Aquatic > Marine >... | reverse complement strand
TGTAGGTACGGGTGATGATCTCGGGGCAGGTGTTGCCGTCGGACTGGTCGGACGACGTAATGTCGAGGTCGTCATCGCAGTTATCGGAGGCGGTGACGTTGCCGGTATCGGGCACAGGCACGTCGTCGGGGCACTGGACGGTGAGGTCGTCGGGCCAGTCGGTTATGACTGGGTCGATGGTATCGTTGATGGTGATGGTCTGGGTAACGTTGGCGGAGTTGCCGCAGTCGTCGGTGGCGGTGTAGGTACGGGTGATGATCTCGGGGCAGGTGTTGCCGTCGGACTGGTCGGACGACGTAATGTCGAGGTCGTCATCGCAGTTATCGGAGGCGGTGACGTTGCCGGTATCGGGCACAGGGACGTCGTCGGGGCACTGGACGATGAGGTCGTCGGGCCAGCCCGTTATCTCAGGCGGCGTGTTGTCCCTTACCGTGGTCGACTCGGTTGCCGAGTCGTTGCCCGGGACGGGGTCAGTGTTGATGGACGAGCTCACTGTCGCCGTGTTGTAGATAGCCTCCTCGCAGTCCTCGGGGCAGCCGGCAGTGGCCCTGATGAGGATCTCCTCGCTTGTGCCGTTGGCGACCATGCCCAGGGCGAAGGTGTTGGTGCCGGGATAGGGCAGCCATGTCGAACTCGCCTCGTCCCAGTACTCCGCACCCGAGAGGAGAGAGGGGAGGGCGTCGGTCACCACAACATCGTAGGCGTCGCACGGGCCGTTGTTGGCTACCGTCACGCTGTAGGTGAGCGTGTCGCCGGCGTACACCGGATCGGGAGAGTCGGTCTTGGTGATGGCAAGGTCGGCTTCGCCGAGAACAGTAACCCATTGGCTATGGGAGTCGCTGTTGGCCGGGCTATCACTATCGGTGACGTTGAGCGTCACGTAGTAGGTTCCGGGAGCATCGTAGTGGTAGCTCGGGTTGGCATCATCGGGCGGGCTGTCGGTGCGGTTGCCCGACGCGCCGAAGTCCCAGACATAGCTATACGGCTTCATGCCGCCGGTTGTGGTGTCAGTGAAATGGATGCTGGTGCAGTAGCACTGAGGTGAATTGCTCATGAAATTGGCCACAAGGGGCTGGGCCACGTCGATGGCTACGGGTCCGCTGCATTTTGATGGCGCAGGGCAGTCGCCGTAGACGATATTGCCGCAGTCGGTGCCAGAAGCCGTATACCACGCGAGCAGCAGGTTCTCAATTGTCACCTCGACGCCGCATGTCCAAGTGAAGCTGTGCACCCATGCGGTGGTGGTGGTCTTGCCTGGTAGAGTGTCGAGAACGCACTGGTCGACGACAACAATGTCTGTCCCTATGTGCAGGTCAGCGAGCATCCGCACGGCATAGCGGGGAGCATTAGCGTGGTTCTCGATGCTCACCCACACGTAGCCGGTGACAGGTTCGCCCAGGTCGCAGGGCCCCAGCTCGGCACCGGTGGCATCGCCGAGCCACGTGGCTGTCACGGTGACATCACTTGCATTGCAGTTCCAATTGCAGTCGGGCCATACTCCTGACGCGGCGCTGACCACGGTGGCCAGCACCAGGACCAGTCCGATCGCCATGGTGACTGCCACCGTCGGTCGGCGGGTCATTCTTCGCTTGATTCGAGCCATTCTATCTTCCTCTATGCCTCCGCATGAAGAAAACCGACCTGACAAGGTCGGTTTCACCACTGGCTCCCCGCCGTCCAGGTGACCACATACGGACGGCGGTTCATCGCCCCCTTCTGGTTCGGCTCTCGATGCTCAGCTATGGACTCACTCTTGCTCCAGTCGGGCAATCGCCGACAAAAACGACACCGCGATGTGCCGATTGTCGACAGGTTGTTTCATCCTGAAAACGCATACGACTAATCATATTGAATGGGGCCACAGTTGTCAACTTCTCCGCACTTGACTTATCCATACCCCACCCATCAGTCCATGTGTCACATGTTACCATTGGTGTTGCACAGGGGTTATCTACCGTTGTCTGGCTGCTCTCCCGGATCGTCGGGAGAGGGTTGGTGCTGCCGGCCGCGGCAGCACGACTCCCGGCATCGAACAATATTTGGTACTCGGAATACTGGTCTTCATGATCAACTCGCAGCGCGTGACGAGCGAACGATAGCCTTTAGACGGGCGTTTATCTCTTCGTTTCCGGCTTCGTAGGATATGTAGCCGTCCACATCGGCAGCGGCCATCCTGTTCCAATCGGTATCGTTTCGGCGCGTTACTATCACCACGGGCACGTCACCGAGACGTTCCCGAATCTTGGCGCAGTAGTGTGCGGCATCTTGAATACCAGATTCGATGACAATGAGGTCGCAATCGTGGTGCAAAATGGCATCTTCAACATCGCCGCCAGCCGGGATGATAGCGTTGCTCACCTGCGCATCCTCTCCGCGAAAGGCGCTTGCCAGCCGCGCGACAAAAGCCTGTCTGCCGAAAACCATTATCCTCATTGCTTCCATTGTAGGTGCGCGAGGTGACAAAAAGCTTAAGCGGGAGGGGAAAAAGCAGCGAAGAAGGTTACAAGAGGTTACAGAGAAGTTACAGGATGTCGGCAAAGGACGTCAGGAGGGTGTGGGTTGCCCGGCGAAGCTTGTTTGGAATGACCGAAAGGGGTGACCGGGAATAGTCGGGATAAGGACACCGTGATGGTCCCTCCAAGAGCAGGCGAAGCGCTGTCCGGACGTCGAGACTACGGCTGCTTCGGCGGGGCCGCCAGCAAGTAACCGACGCTTGGCCTGGTCAGTATCAGTTGCGGTTCTCCGGGGTCGCTCTCGAGTTTCTCGCGCAAGCGGCGGACATGGACCTTGAGGGCGTCGGTAGCGCCGACATAGTCTCTGCCCCACACGGCCTCGGCGAGGGTGTCATAAGGGACTACCTGGCCGGCATTCCTCATCAGTTGATAGAAAATACTGCCCTCGGTGCGCGTGAGCGCGATTTTCTTGCCCTTACAGTTGATTTCCAGCCGGTCGGGATCGAACTGCAGGTCTCCCTGCCTCATCTGCCGTGGGGAGGAGACATCTTTGCGGCGCATGACGGCTTTCACCCGGGATATCAGTTCCATCTGGCGAAACGGCTTGGTGATGTAGTCATCGGCCCCCAGTTCCAGACCTTTGACGATGTCGCTTTCCTCATCCCGGGAAGTCAGTACGACTACGGGCACGTCGGAGAAGAGACGGATTCTCTTGAGGGTGTCATAACCGCTCATGTCGGGCAAACCGAGGTCCAGGATGACCACCGCCGGAGACTCGTTCTCCAGGATTTCCAGCCCCTTTTCACCCAGATGAGTATCCAGCACCTCGGCCTCAGGCCAGCGCATGCGTAGCGACAGGGAAACCACCTCGACAACATTAGGGTCGTCCTCTATTATGAGTATCTTCATCTTCTGACCCGATTTGTTATTCTTGACCGGCCATTGGTTCCGCCGGAGCCAGTGGCATCGAAAAATAGAAGGTAGTACCTTTACCCTGGGCGCTCTCCACCCACAGGCTCCCGCCGTGTGCCTCAACCAGGTTCTTGCATATTGGCAACCCTAGCCCCAGCCCGGACATGCGCCCACGGTCTTCTTGCGACCGGCTATGGAAGTCGAGCACGCGGCCTACCTCTTCATCACTCATCCCTTTGCCCGTATCCCGAACGTATATCACCAGGAAGGGAGCCTTCACCTCTGCCCCGATTGTGATTGTGCCTCCCTCGGGAGTAAACTTTGAGGCATTGTCCAGAAGATTCAGGAGTATCTGCCACAAACGGTCGCCGTCGGCCATGACCATGGGCAATGACTGCGGCAGTTCCAGCGCCACCGATTGCCCCCGGCTTGTAGCCAGCGCCCTGATATGTTCGGCCAGCGCCTGGAGCATCTTCTGCGGCTCCACGGGCTCCGGTCGTATCTGCAGGGTGCCCATCTCAATCCTGGCCATGTCCAGCATCTCCTGGATACGGCTATGCAGATGCGCGGTGCTGTTGTAGATGTTTCGGACAAGGGAGTTCCACGGTTCCGCGTGCAGCTCCTGATACAGAAGCTCGCTGGAAGCCATCAGCGGGGTAAGAGAGTTCTTCAGTTCGTGAGCCACCACCCTGGTGAAATCGATGCGCTTGCTTATTTCATCCTGTAAGTTGTTCTTCAGGCTTTTCTCTTTCTCGTACAATTCGTTCAGTTGATCCTCGAAGTGCTTGCGCTCGCTGAGGTCCTGACAGCTGCCTATGGCTGCCTGCTGTCCCTGGTATTGAATGGACGCGACTGTCTCGAGAACCAACTTGATATGGTGATTCTTGTCAATGATGCTGAATGCGTAGGGCGCAACGCGCTCCCCTTTCAGCATTTGGATGGCATTCTCCCTGACGGTATCCCTCTCTTCGGGCACTACCAGGCTCAGAGACTCCATGCCCAGCAATTCACCTTCGCTATAACCGGTATCTTCCTGAAAACGGGGGTTGGTATAGACGAATCTCCCTTTGTGGACAACGTAAACACCGACCGGGGAGCTTATTGCCAGAGTTGTGAATAGCTCTTCAGCCTGCTTACGCTCGGTAATGTCTCTGAGCAGGACCGAGTAGGCCTGCTGGCCCTCGTACGCAATCTCTTTGATCGTGAACTCGACGGGGACGCGCCGGCCGTTCACCGACACCAGTTCCAATTCCCCTGTCTCAGGCGGAGGCTGTCCGCGCCGGGTCTGTTGGTAGATCTGTCGTGACTTCTCACGGCTCTCAGGTGTCAGGTGTTGCACGAAGACTGCGCCGGTCAGGTCGCCCTGGGGGATGCCGAGCGCTTCGGCGACCACTCTGTTGGCGAAGAGAATCTTGCTCCCCCTCACTACCAGGTAGCCATCGCCCATATCGTCGACTAGGGTCCGGTATTTCTCCTCCGAGGCGCGCAACCGTTGCTCCATCTCTTTGCGCCCGGTGATGTCCATGGCGACAGCCCGGGCGCCCGCCACGTTCCCCTCGCTGTCCGTGGCCACCCTGGCACGTACCAGTGCGGGGAAGCTGCTGCCGTCTTTCCTCCGCACCGTGTATTCCACCGGGCCCAACTGTGTCCCCCGCATCGCCCGCCCGAGGTTATCGAGCAACCTGTCCCTTTCCTCGGGCACGACCAGTTGGAGGATGTTCAGCCCTGCGGTCACATCCTCCTCGGTGTAGCCCGTGGCAGCAAAGGCGGCACGGTTGGCATACGAGACGTTGCCGTGGCTCTCCACTTCGTAGATGATTTCGGGCAGGGAGTCTATCAGCTCGCGGTACCTCTGCTCGCTGTGCCGCAGATGCTCCTCGTCCCGCTTGCGCTCGACAAGGTGCCACATCTCATCGAGCAGTGTAGTGAAGGCCCTGACATCTGTCTCGTCATATTCCGATGCCTTGTTGGCTACCGCAGCCACGGCGACTATTCTGCCTGCCCAGAAACTGGGGACGCCGAGAAAACGCTGTATGGGGACATGCCCCGGTGGGTACCCCTTCTTATACTCATTGCTGGCATCGTAGTCATTGACGATGATGGAGCACCGTTGTCTCACCACCTCACCCCAGAGACCGGCATCGGCAATGGCAAACCGCATGGGGTTTTCCTCAAGGGCGCACTGTTCCATGGCTGCATTTGACCATGCATGGATGGTCATCACGGTTTCATCGGCACTCATGAGGCCGATGAAGGCGAACTGGCTTTGCAGCGACCTTGCACCGGCCTCCAGCACATAGTCCAGTATCGCCTTCTCCGTCCTATCCGTCATCTGATGCAACTCCAGCAGGTACCTGAGGTGGCTCTCGCTGAGCCGGATTGTCTCCTCAGCTCGCTTGCGGGCGGTGACATCGTTGTAGAGTAGCTGGAGCTGTACCCTGCCATTCCACAGCACTTCCCTGCGGAAGACTTCAAGGTGGCGGATTTCACCATTCCTGCGCACGATGCTTATTTCATAGTTGGAGGGAACGCCTTTGCCCCGCTGCCTCTTCCCCCTTCTAACCGGAAGCTCGGTATAGCTCTCCGGGGCATAGCGCTCTTCGATGGGGGTTGCCTCCAGTTCTTCAAGGCTGCTATAGCCGTAGAGGTCCAGTATTGCCCGGTTGGCGTAGGTTGTCTCACCATCGGCATCGACGATGCGGATACCCAGAGGACACTCATCCATGAACCGGCGGAAGCTCTCCTCACTCCTGCGGAGTGCCTGTTCTGCCTGCCTGCGCTCGGTGATGTCCATGACGTATTGCCTCAGTCCTTTTCGGAGAAATCGATGTTACCAAGATGGGCCGAGTCACGTCAAGTGATGCAAGTGTGGCGTCATCGTCACGTGTGCCTTGGCCCACGCCTGCTGGCACAGCTACCTGCCGACATATGATGTTCAGACAAGCCTGTGCTGGGGCCGGGGCTGGACAACGCCTGCTGACCTGCCACTGGTCATGCTGCGCGGCAAACACAGCGCCTATGAGGCGTCCGCACCGGGCGGACGTTCCGCTGTGGGAGGAGGCATGTGGTTGGGGGACGGCGGCGCGTGACCCGGTCCGCGGCTTCCTAGGCGACGTGCGTCCTGCGGTACCACCTGATGCCGAAGACGGCGAGCAGTATGACCGCTGCCAGGGTGGCGCTGAGGCCGATGATGAGGGCCCAGTTGATCCACAGCGAAGTGGTGAACTCGCCGGTGAGGCCCTCGACAGCTACAACGTGGCGCCCGGGTGCGTTGCCGGCCAGGGTATATACCACCTGCTCGCTCTCGCCCGGGGATAGGTACACGTCGTGGTTGCCTTGTTTGTTGCCATTCATCTCCAGGACTACAGGAGCGCCTGCCTGGTGCTTGCCGGCGTTGGCCACGTCCACTGAGACCTCAACCTGCTCGCCGGTCCTCACGGCGAAGGTGAGGAAGGACCCTATCTTGGTGCGGGATGGTGTGACCGACAGGTTGCTCACCTCGAAGGCAGGCACCTCGGCCAGAGTGGCGAAGACGGTGAAGTGACCGACGGTGCCGGTGAGGGTGCCGATGTCAGCGACCTGGGTTGACTTGGTCTCAATCTCATTCCACGTTGCCCCGGCGCTGTGATAGGCCATAAGCACCCGCTCGGCATCTTCGGGGAGGTCATCCAGGTGGTAGCCGAGCGTCAGGCTCGCCTGTTTGTCGAAGGTGGTTCCCGACGGTTGGAAGTCGTACGCCTGGCGCACCAGCACCGTGTTGAGGGGGAGCTCAGGCGCGTCGGCCGGCGCTATCTCTATGAGTCGCACCGGGTTCCCCTGGCTGTCGAGCACCCTGGTCCCGCTTTCGATGAACAAGAGGTGGAGTTCGTCGGGGTTGTGGGCATAGCAGTCGCGGCACAGGACGCCGTCGACTGTGGTTGGCACCGTTGTTATCACGCCGTGGAAGTCGACGGTGAGCGTCTCAGGGCATGGGTCCCGATGCCTCCACTCCACGAGGTCAATGATGCCCATGTCAACCAGCTGCTCTATGAAGGGGGTGACGGTGAGGTGAATGACGAAGTTGTCTCCCCCGTTCAACGTGTTGCTGGCATAACCGATGGCATCGTGGTAATGGACGGGGTATGTGTAATCGTCCGGGACTGACGGTGCGGTGAACGTTATAGTGGACGAGCCCACTATGTACGGGGAGGCACCGTTATTCCAGGGGTTGGGTGCGTTGCCGGTAAGAGGTGCCACGGTGTAGCCGGCGGGGAGGCTTGGCGACGAACCCGTGAAGTTCAACGGGTCTCCTGCTAACAGATGATGCCCGCCCTGATAGTCAAGCACGATCTGGGCGCTGGTGCTGACCGTGCTTCCGGCCTCAGCGGTGAGGTCCACTTGGTGCTGCACACCGCCTGCCGAGATGTCACTGTCCACCTGCCACTTGTCCGCCATGACGGTGCTGGGCACGAGCAGGCTTATGGCTGCAACCATGATGAGGCAAACTGCGAGAAACGCTTTTCTCCTGCGCATCATCCTTACTCCTCCCTTCTTCAACAGCGAAACCGACCTGCTCAGGTCGGTTTCACCACTGGCTCCCCGCCATCCAGGTGACCACATACGGATGGCGGCTCATCGCCCCCTTAGCTGCTCTCGTTGCCTACAGGGTCAACTGCTTGTAGTTGCCTCCTTGGCGACTTCGGCATCGCCGCCGGGCGGGACCACAGCGTTACTGACCTGCGCATCTTCTCCGAACAAGGCGCTTGCCAGCCGCGCGACGAAAGCCCGTCTGCCGGAAACTAGTATCCTCATTGCCTCCATTGTACGTGCGTGAGGTGACAAAAAGTTTAAGAGGGAGGGGACGAAGCGAGGAAGAAGGTTACAATAGGTTACAGATAGGTTACAGGATGCCGGCCAACGACAGTACATAACTAACCCCAATTCGGACATGCCAATCCCTCTCCACCAGGCCGACCCGGGTTCGCGAACGACCCGTCAAACCGGACATCCGCTACGTGTACGTGCGCAGGATACGCTATGCCACGGCACACTGCGGGAACCGTCAATAGGAGCGGCTCCTCGCCGGGCCGGTTGGCTTGCCTCTGCAACCGTACCTGTCTCGTCCTTCCCCGCCAGCCAAATATCGCCTGCCGCACCGTCGCCGGATTTCCTCCTCCCACATACTCTAGCTTGAGCTTACTAGAGCATGGTGTAGCTGTCAATATATCGGCACTTGACCAATCCTCCCTGTACCTACCGCCTTCTTTGTCATCCCCTATCATCGTGTGCCTTTGGATGTCATATATCATATGCTAATTATAGATATCCAATAAATGGTATAAACACGCTTGAAGTAATAAAAAAGCCTTTTGTGACAATAACAAGATACTGATGATAAGCCATGCTTCAGCTCAAGCGGCTATGGATAGCGGCAGTTCAACGCCGCGTTTGAGCGAACGCTTCCTGTGGTGGCTTTGAACGAGGCTTGAAGTGGGCCCGTGTTTTGAACAGCAGGCGATCTGTCCATAGCGGTGGACAGGTACCGGGTGATAGCAGAGTCGCTTGAAAGCGAGAACTTCTGCCAACCTGACGCAAGTGCACCTATATTGTCACTTCGCGTCGTGATGTGCGTACAAACGTTACCTGCCGCATAGAAACGAGAGGTACTTGACAAAGAATACAAAAGATGATAGAATGTGACAGTAGCTTTGGCAGGAACCATGTTAGCAAATACAAGCTATCAGAGATAGCACAAGATAGTTAACCATGGCAAAGACCAGTGGATATTTCAGGATGTGAAGCGAACATGGCGAGCGGACTCTTTGGCGTAAGCGAAGCGGCGGAGCAACTCGGCGTCCATACCAACACGGTGCGGCGGTGGAGCAGTCGAGGGCTGCTCAAGTCCTACCGGATTGGGCCGCGTGGCGACAGGAGATTCCGGCAAGAGGACATCGACACGTTTGTCGCCGCGGTAGGCGGCCAGCGCGGCAATGGGGAAGGACAGTGCATGGTCCTCATTATCGACGACGACCCCAGGATGCGGCGGCTGCTGGTCGACACTGTGGAGGAATATGGCTGCAGCGCGGTGGCGGTGAACAATGTGGAGGAGGCGCTGGAGCGAATCGTCGCGGAGTCCTTCGACATCGTCTTTCTCAACGCGAGCCTTGGCAGTTCAAACGGGGACGGCCCTGAGGTGCTTCGCGCCATAGAGGATAACGGCGACCGGACAGTAGTGGCCGTCGTCGTGGGGCCCGGCGACACCCCTGCCGCCCTCGAGGCGATGTCGCTCGGCCCGGTGTTCTTCGTGCACAAGCCGGTGGAAACGAGGCACATCGCCAAGATCATCAGCACTGTTGACCGGGTACATTCGCCCAGCTATTAGCCTTGCGTCCTTCCTTCATTCCTCCGGTCCCCCATGTACTGAGGCGCTGTCATCCATAGACGGGGCCTGAGCGGGATATCCCAGCTTCAGCCATGTTCCGACCTTGTGGTGGGTATCTATTTTCCTGTCACGCATCAGCCGGAGGCGTGCATGCAATTCATCAATGATGGCTTAGAGATAATGGAGACTTAATAATGATAGTATATAGCAGTGGTAAGATATGACAGGTTGACAAACGTATATATGGTGTATATCATTTCTTATCTGATGGTAAAAGACATTATTGGGATATACGGCACTGAACGGGGCATATACGGCACTGAACGGGGGCACAATAAGTGAAATATATGCTGCTGCTGGTGGTGGGAATAGTGGCGCCGGCCTTCGTGTGGTTCTGCGGTTCGAGCGGCGACGTCGCCTCACCGGTGGCCAGGGCTCAATGCCTTGAGACGGAAACAGTGGGCCAGGCCACTGCTCACCTATACGTGCCTAGCGACCCATACTACGACGAGCAGTGGGCTGTTGCCGCGTTGAACCTGCCACAGGCCTGGCTTGCGACGCAGGGCAGCGAGGAGGTCTTGATCGCCGTGCTGGATACTGGCATTGACGGTGACCACGAGGACCTTCTTGGGCGGGTTGTAGCCGATATCAATTTCAGTGACAGCCGCACTGCGGGCGACGTCTACGGTCACGGCACACATATCGCTGGCATAGTCGCTGCTGCCACCGATAACGGCGTGGGCATATCCGGTGCGGCGCCAGGCTGCGCCCTGATGAATGTCAAGGTAGCCGATGACGAGGGCAAGTGCGATGCGGCGGCGTTGGCGGACAGCATCATGTGGGCCGTGGACAGAGGGGCGAAGGTGCTCAACATGAGCCTGCGCTTCTCGGAGCCGTCGCGGGAGCTTGAGGAGGCGGTCAACTATGCCTGGGAGCATGGTGCCGTGGTGGTTGCCGCCGCCGGCCACGGGACAGGCTCGGCCCCACAGTACCCGGCGTACTATGACCGCTGCATTGCCGTCACCGCGGTGAAGGAGGATGGGACACGGGTGCCCCTGGCCAACTACGGGGATTGGGTGGATGTCGCCGCGCCGGGGTATCAGATTTACTCCACGCTTCCCGACGACGAGTATGGCTCCAAGAGTGGCACTTCCCAGGCCGTGGCCTATGTCTCCGGGGTGGCGGGGCTCCTCTATAGCATTGCCGTTGACAGCGATGGTGATGGGCGGGTCAATGATGAGGTGAGAGCGGCCATCGAGGGGGGCTGCCGGCAGTTGCAGGCTGTTGGCATGGGCACCGGCCTGGTGGATGCGGCGAAAGCAGTGGAACTGCTGAACAGTCGGTAGGCGATAACTGGTCGGGCTGTCGCGACAGGACGCAATAGAAAAGAAAGGGCTGGCGTGAGCCAGCCCTTTGGCGTGTACCGAACACCGCGGTGTGTCCCCCTCCCTCTATCTCCCTCCCCCAGGGGAGGGAGCATATGGTAGGACTCCCGTCGGGCGAGGCGTCTTCTGCATCTCCTCTCCCGTGGAGGGAGAGGGCCAGGGCGTGCCCTGAGCTTGCCGAAGGGTGAGGGTGAGCACAGGCGGAGGGCACACGCGCTCTTTGGCGGCGCGGGAGGCCGACACCCGAATGGGCCTAGTAGATGACGCCCTCTCCTACCATGACGGCAAACTCCTCAATTGACATGCCGAGGAGCTCGAGGAAGACATATTCATTGGCTTCGCCGAGGAGCGGTGCGTGTTTGGTGATGTCGACGGGTGCGGAGGAGAACCTCCACGGCGGCGCCACGCAGGTGTTGGAGCCGGCCTCGGGGTGCACCACGTCGACGAACGCGCCTCTTTCCATAAGGTGCGGGTCGAGCGGCAGCTCTTCTCGGCTGAGGCTGGGGAAGGCGGCCACCCCCACCCGTTGCAGGGCCTGCGTTACGTCGTAGTTTGCCCGGCTGGTGGTCCACTCGGTGATGAGGCTGTCAAGCTCCTGCTGGTACTGCCGCCTGCCCTCAGGGCTGGAGAAGCGGGGGTCGTCAATCCATTCAGGCTTGCCAAGCGCCCGGCAAAAGGCCTGCCATTCCTCGTCGTTGGCAATGGCAATGCTGACCCACCTGTCCTCACCCTGGCAGCGGTAGCAGTTATGGGGAGCGAAGAGGTCGTCGCGATTGCCCTCGCGGGTAGGGCTTCTCTGGTTCATGGAGTAGTCTATGTAGGCGTCGCCCATGTTGCAGTTCATGACCTCCCATTGTGAGAGGTCAACGAATTGCCCCTGGCCTGTTTTTGCGCGGTGAATCAGGGCGGCGAGGATGCAGAGGGTGAAGGCATTGCCGCAGCTAAGGTCGCAGCGTCCGAAACTCCCCACCTTCCCCGGGGGACAGTCGGGGTAACCGGTCAAGTCAAAGAACCCGCTGAGTCCGGCGAAAACCGGGTCATAGGCCCGGTAATCGCGCTCCGGGCCGTAGGCTCCCCACCCCGACATCGAGATTTGAATGATGTCGGGCTTGACCTTCTTCAGCTCCTCGTAGCCCAGGCCAAACCGCTCCATCTGGCCCCCGGCATAGTTGTCGGTTACCACATCGCTCAAAGCGACAAGGTTCTTCGCCAGTTCAATGCCTTGAGGCTGCATGAGGTTGATGGTGACGCTGCGCTTGCCCAGGTTGAGGCAGTTGTAGGCGGTGCTGCAGTTGATGTCCGGAGGAGGCGCGCCTCGCCGAGGAGGCCTTCTCCGTGTGCCGCAGAGGTGGTCCTGGCTCTCGACCCTGATAACCTCTGCCCCCAGGTAGGTCAGCAGTTCGGTGCCGGATGGGCCGGCCCACACCCAGCAGAAGTCGGTTACTCTTATCCCTTCCAAAGGTCGTTTCATAATCAGGCAACTCCCTTTTCAGATGACCCCTGTGTCTTTCAGTCTTGATAGCTCCTCGGAGCTGTAACCCAGGCGTTGGCCATAGATGGCTTCATTGTGCTGGCCGAGTAACGGGGCAGGGCGTTCAAGCGTCATCGGCGACTCGGAGAACTTGGCTATGGCAGAAGGATAGCTGAGCGTGCCGGCCTCAGGATGACTCAATTCCACGAAGAACTCGCGCACCCTCATATGCTCGGTGTGAGGGACCTCGGCGATCTTGTAAAGGGGGCCGAGGGGGGTTCTACGAGTCTGCAGACCGTGGAGAATCTCCTCTCTGGTGTGCTCGGCCAGCCAGGGCATCAAATGGGGATGGGTGTCTTCAAGCTGCAACTCGCGGCGTTTCTCCACTGTGCTGAATTTCTCATTCTTGGCCCATTCCGGGTTGCCCATGAGGTCCATCAGGGCATGCCAGTGGTGGTCCTCGGAGAACATGGCATAGACGTAGCCGTCCTTGCACGGATATAGGCCGCTCAGTGCGTCCACGTGCTCCGACGTACCACGGCTCAGGCGTTCCCCGTCGGTCAAGCAAGCGGCCATTTCCGGCCGCTGCAGGTTGAGCAGTGCCTCTTGTTTTGACACATCGATGCGCTGGCCTTCGCCGGTGAACATGCGTGCGTAGAGAGCGGACAGAATAGCTATGGCAGCAGTTGTGCCGCAATCGTACTCGCTGATGAGACCACCTTCTTTCAGTGGCGGTCGATCGAGAATCTGCGGGTCAAGCGGGGTGTACGGAGTGGCATAGCCCAGGCCGCTGCCCTGGCAGAGGTTGAGGTAGTAGGCCTTGTAGTCTCTATGAGGCCCGGTCTGCCCGAACGGCGTAATAGAGGCCATGATCAGCCCCGGGTTGATTTCCTTCAACGCGGAGTAGTCCAGCCCCAGCCTCTCCATTGTTCCTGGAGCGGTGTCTTCGATGAATACATCGGTATCCCTGACTAGCTTCTTGAATATCTCCTTGCCTTGAGGGGAGTCCAGAGCAAGGGTGATGCCCAGTTTGTTGGTGTTGACATAAAGAAAGAGGCCACTTCGTTCTGGATGGGGAGAGTCGCCGGGGAAAGGACCGCGCTTGCGGGCGATATCGCCTTCGGGTGGTTCTATCTTTGTGACGTCAGCACCGAAGCCGGCCATAATCTTGGCGCAATACGGACCGCTGACGAATTGAGCGTACTCCAGGACCTTGGTCCCAGACAGGGCTTTGTCGGGCATACTACCTCCTGATGGCCGCTATAGCACGAAATTGTATCAGGGTCACATGAGGGTGTCAAACGGTGAAGCTGTCTTAATCTACAAATGATGCTTGGCGGTTGTGGCTCGGTGGGGGGGCCTAGTCAAAGGCTCTTATTTCGATATCGATGCCTTGGCCGTCGATGGTGACGAGAACGGCTGAGGCGGGGGTGCGGAACGCGGGGTAGGCCTGGCCCGGATTGAGGAAGACCACGTCTCCTATTGTCTTGTGACACGTGTCGTGGGTGTGGCCGTAGAAGATAATGTCCACCCCATCAAACTCCCTGGCGATGTCCTGCTCGATGCCCCATGGGGGGCCGCCCCAATGGGGATGGATGACACCGATGCGCTTGCCGTCCACTTCGAACAGAGCCTTTGGTGGCACCTGGCCGCGGACCTCTCTGGGGTCAACGTTGCCGTACACCCCGACGAAGCGCCTGGCGATGCCGCGAAGTTCATCCAGCAGAGACAGGCTGGTGTAGTCACCGCAGTGCACCACGTAGTCGGCCTCGCGCAGTAGAGCGACCAACTCGTCAGGCAGTTGGCCCAGGCTCTTGGCGTGCGTGTCAGAGATAGCGACAATCCTGGTCATGCTAGTATTCTTCGAGCTCCACTACTGTGGCGCCGGCGCCTCCTTCGTTGATAGCGGCCCGTCGGAATGACTTGACCAGTGGGTGCGTCTTGAGCGTCTCCTGCACCGCCTGGCGCAGCGTGCCCGTACCCTTGCCATGGATTACCCACACCGTGGGTACACCAGCGAGGAAGGCTTCGTTGAGAAACCTCTCCAGCCGGAAAAGGGCCTCGTCCACAGTGAGGCGGCGAAGGTGAATTTCCTTGAGATACTCCGTATGTACTTCGTCGTGCACGCGGCACTCCATGATGGGTCTGGTCCCATTATAGCAACAACGCCTGCTTCGTTGCCAGCATCGAGGGCTGGTGCTATACTCTACTCCATCGTAGGGTGACCAGGGAGGCGTACGTGCTCAGAATCGACGGTCGTGGGAATGACGAGCTTCGCCCGGTGTGCATCACTCCGGGCTTTCAGTATTACGCTGAGGGGTCCGCTCTGATTGAGCAGGGGAATACCAAAATACTATGTGCGGTGACTGTCGAAGACCGTGTTCCTGGTTTCCTGAGGGGTGAGGGCGTAGGTTGGGTCACGGCAGAGTACGCCATGCTCCCCCGCTCTACGGCTACCAGGACGCCCCGGGAGGAGAACCGTGTGGCAGGCAGGAGCCAGGAGATACAGCGCCTTATTGGGCGTTCCCTGAGGGCAGCGGTGGATCTCGATGCCCTGGGGGAGCGGACGCTGACGGTTGACTGCGATGTGCTCCAGGCGGATGGAGGCACGCGCACGGCGGCGATAACGGGCTCTTACGTGGGTCTGGTTCAGGCTCTCAACGGGCTGGTCGACAGGGGGGTTATCTCGTCGTTGCCGGTGAAGAGCGCGGTAGCAGCGGTGAGCGTGGGCATCGTTGGTGGGGAGTTGCTACTCGACCTGTGCTACGATGAGGACTACTGGGCAGAGGTTGATTTCAACGTGGCGATGACCAGCGAAGGCGAGTTCGTCGAGGTTCAGGGAACCGCGGAGGGGTCGCCCTTCTCGAAGGAGGCGATCGATTCCGTGCTCTCGCTGGCCGGACGGGGCATTGAAAGGCTATTCAGTATTCAGCAGGCCGCTATTGATGCTCTAAGGGCCTAGCCGGGCAGTTGTCCAGCGCAGGGTGGTCGGGCTTGGGTGGTGCGCGGCGGTCGAAGCAAACATTCCTCGCTAACGGGCGAGGATTGTGATATGGGGGGCCAGTGAGTGCCGTCGAGGAGAACCCCGAACAGAAGACGCCTGGTGAACGGGAAGCCAGCCGCATCCCTTGGACAATGGGGGATCTTGCGTGGGCAATCGGCGTGGTCATTGCTGCCACCGTGGTAGTAGCGCTTGGACTGGGGATAGGCACCATCCTTCTCGTTGGGCCGGCGACGCTGGTCGGCAGCGACCCCACCGACATTTCGGGTTTGCTCGACGTTCTCGCGGCGGAGGGCGTGCTTCAGCCATGGCTTCTACTCTTGATGACGGCAATGCTGGTTGGCGAGGCAGCGATGCCCGTCTCGGCATGGCTGTTCGGCGCCCTCAAGTATCATTGTGGATGGCGCGCCCTGGGTTTCCGGTCTTTCAGGGCCTTCGATGGCATATCACTGGGGGCCGTCGTTGTGCTCGTGGGCTTTCTGGTGGGCTTCCTCTATGACATGCTGCTCACCCATTTGGGACTGGAGTCTCCGTCCAGTCTGCCGGCGGGGCTGACGGAGACTGGCCTGGGTCTGGGCATTGTTTTCGTTCTTGCCGTCGTGATTGCTCCCGTGGCTGAGGAGACGTTCTTTCGGGGATTCGTTCTCGCTGGCATTGGGAGGCGATTTGGCAATGCGTGGGGGGTCGTGTTGAGCGCCCTGCTGTTCTCCGTGGCACACATGCAGCTGGGAGCCTTGCTGCCCATCTTCATCCTCGGCTTGCTGTTGGGCTGGCTCTACCTGAGGACTCGCTCCATCTGGCCGTGCATCCTGACCCATTTCGTCTACAATTCCATTGCCATGCTGTTTATGATATGATTTGGGCGTTATCTGCCTATGTGGTGTCGAGGAATTCGAGGAGCAACGACCGTAGCTGCCAATACCAGGGAGGACATCCTGTTGGCGACAAGGGAGTTGCTGCAAGAGATGATCAGTGCCAACGGAGTCCAAGAAGACGATGTGGCCTGTATCCTGTTCACCACGACGCATGACCTCAACGCGGAATTTCCGGCGGTGGCGGCGAGAGGGCTTGGATTCAACCGGACTTCCCTCATGTGTGGCCATGAGATGGGCGTGCCGGGCGGCCTGCCGATGTGTTTGCGCATCCTGATACTGTTCAACACGGAAAAGGGCTTGGACGAGATTGTGCACGTCTATATGAAGGGGACTGAGGGGCTGCGCTCCAATACTTGGGGAAGCGACATCAACTGAGGGAGTGGCACATGCTGATTGTGATGAGACAGGGGGCCAGTGAGAAGGACTTGGAGGACATACTGGGGAGGCTGGCCCAGATGGGGTTCGGTGGGCACGTGTCCAAGGGTGTCGAGCGAACCGTGGTTGGAGTGGTGGGACGAACCTATCCTGAGCTGAAGGACACTCTGGAGCTGTGGGCCGGGGTGAGCGAGGTTGTCCCCATAAGCAGACCCTACAAGTTGTCGAGTCGGGAGTTCCAGCCTCATGACACCAGGATAGAGGTGGGCGACGTGACAATAGGTGGGGATGCAGTGGTGGTGATGGCTGGGCCCTGCGCTGTGGAGAGTGAGGAGCAGGTCCTTCAAGCGGCACGTGCCGTCAAAGCGGCGGGGGCAAACATCCTGCGCGGCGGCGCCTTCAAGCCCAGTACGTCGCCATATGCTTTTCGTGGATTGGGCGAGGAAGGCTTGAAGATTCTGGCATCCGCTCGTGAAGAGACCGGCATGCCCGTCATAACGGAGGTGATGACTCCGGAGGATGTTGAGCTGATTTGTCGGTACGCGGACATTCTGCAGGTGGGAACGCGCAACATGCAGAACTTCATCCTTCTTGACGAGGTGGGCAAGGCAAGGAAGCCAGTGATGCTCAAGAGGGGGATGTCGGCCACTATCCAGGAGTGGTTGCTTTCCGCCGAATACATCATGGCTCAGGGGAACAGGCAGGTGATGCTTTGCGAGCGGGGTATCAGAACCTTCGAGACCTACACCAGGAATACGATGGACATCAGCGCGGTCCCTATTGTCCAGAAGCTCAGTCACTTGCCTGTCATTGCCGATCCCAGTCATGGTACGGGGAAATGGTATCTTGTCGCACCACTGGCGCTGGCGGCGGTGGCTGCCGGGGCTGACGGGTTGATGGTGGAAGTCCACCCGGACCCGGAGGCGGCGTTGAAGGACGGTGCCCAATCGCTCACCTTCGAGAACTTCGAGCGCCTCATGTCCCAGGTGGTCGGTGTGGCGGAATCGGTGGGACGGAGAATGGCGGGGAGGATTGTTGCCTAGGCTGCGAGGGTCGCCTGAGGAAATGAGCAGCATAGAATCTGAAGGGGAAATGCCGGTCGAAGAAGAGTTGGCCAAGGCAGCGCCGGGGCGTGATATGGCGCTGACCATCGGGGTCTTTGACGGGGTTCACTTGGGCCACGAGTCTCTTCTCAGGAGACTGAGGGAGAGGGCGGCGGAGGAAGACCTGATGAGTGGCGTGGTGACCTTCCGGCGTCATCCCCGTCTTGTTCTGTCGCCGGAAGCCAAACTCACATATGTGACCAGTCTGAAGGAGCGGACGAGGCTGTTGGAGAGTTTTGGTATTGACCGTGTTGTCACGCTCTCCTTTACACCGGAGGTGTCACAACTCGGCGCTCGGGACTTCATCGCGCTCCTGCGGAAGCACCTCAGAATGCGCGCCCTCGTGGTCGGCCCGGATTTCGCCCTGGGTCACCAGAGAGAGGGGAGCATTGAGAAGTTGAGGTCTTTTGGCGAGGAGCTTGGCTTCTCGGTGGACGTTGTACAGCCGATGGTGTCCGAGGGAGAGGTGGTGAGCAGTACAGCGATTCGCACTGCGCTTTCCCACGGTGACATGTTGAAGGTGAGCCGCCTTCTGGGTCGCAACTTCACGCTGGTGGGAGAGGTGGCAAAGGGAGACCAGCGTGGCAGGACACTGGGGTTCCCTACAGCGAACCTCGTCCCCGACCCGGAGCAGGCCCTTCCCCCTGACGGGGTATATATCAGTCGTGCCTTCGTGGGAGAGAGGGCGTATCCTGCGGTCACCAATATCGGCGTGCGCCCGACCTTCGGTGACGGGAGGCGCATCGTCGAGGTTCATCTTCTCGATTTCGAGGAGAGGGATTTATACGGTGAGACACTCAGGGCCGAGCTGGTGAAGAGGTTGCGCGGTGAGGTCAAGTTCTCCGGCCCGGGTGAGCTCGTGGAACAGATGAAGCGAGACGTGGAGCAGGCAAGGGCGTCCCTGGTAGGATAAGACGTTCCGCGGTTAGAGAAAGGGGAACGCGAAGCGGCGAAGCAATGGGTAAGGTCGAGCGATACCGTAGCCTCCTCAAAAGGGGCGTCGTCGAGATCATAGTTGAGGAGGAGTTGGTCAGGTTGCTGGATTCGGGGCGGAGGCTTCGCCTCAAACAGGGCTTCGACCCGAGCCGACCGGACATCCATCTGGGGCACGTAGTAGGTCTGCGAAAGCTCCGCCAGTTTCAGGAACTGGGCCATCAGCTCATCCTCATCGTCGGTGACTGGACTGCTCAGATTGGCGACCCCAGTGGTGCATCACAGACGCGCCCCATGCTCTCGGCTGAGGAAGTGCGCGCCAACGCCGAGACCTATATGAAGCAGTTCTTCAAGGTTGTCGACCGGGAGAAGACGCAGGTGGTGTGGCAGAGCGAGTGGTTCGGCAGGTTCACCCTGGCCGACGTCATTCGATTGACGAGCAGGTTCACGGTGGCCCAGATGCTGCAGAGGGACGATTTTGCTGCCAGATACTCGTCGGGTCGCCCCATTGCTGTGACCGAGTTCCTCTACCCGTTGCTCCAGGCCTATGACTCGGTGATGATTGAAGCCGACGTGGAGTTTGGCGGTACCGACCAGAAGTTCAACTGCCTGGTGGGGCGGGAGCTTCAGCAGATGATGGGGCAGGTGCCCCAGCAGGTCTTCCTCATGCCGCTGCTAGTGGGGACCGATGGTCGGCAGAAGATGTCGAAGAGCCTGGGGAACTACATCGGCGTCGACGAGCCGCCCAATGACATGTACGGTAAGGTGATGAGTGTCCCCGACGAACTGATGATGGACTACTTCGTGCTGCTCACGGACGTTGCCGATGATGAGCTTGCCCAGTTGAGGGCGGAGCTGGATGCGCAGTCGGTGAACCCCATGGTTCTGAAAAAGCGCCTTGCCCGCGAGATTGTGACTCAGTTTCACGATGAGAGTGCTGCTGCGGAGGCGGAGGCATATTTCGAGAGTGTGGTGCAGGGGCAGGAGGTGGCCGAGGACGCCATCGAAGCTTCGGTCGCCGACCTACGGCGGTGGCACATGGCGCAACAGAGAGAATTGGCGACCAAAAGGGAGTTGGGCCAGAACGTGGATGCCCAAGACCTCGAGGAAGGGCTTCTCGTGGAGATGGACGCCAATGGCGGAATCTACAGCGCTTCCATGAGGCTTGTGCTAACCAAGCTGGCGTTGGCAAAGAGCAGGAGCGAGGCCAAGCGCCTAATAGAGCAGGGCGCAATTGAGATTGTCCACCAGAACGGGAGCAAGACCATCGTGTTTGACGACAGACCTCTGATTCGAGTCGGAGACGTCATTAAGGTGGGCAAGCGCCGCTTCGTGAAAATAGTAGATGAGGACTGACACGGTCAAACCTTTCGACGGTCGATGGCTAGCCGTTGAAAGGTTTGTTCAATAGTTGAGGGAACCTGGAAGGAGTGAAGGCCATTGACTAGGAGGGTAGAGCATGACCTCCTGGGCGAGAGGGAGGTCCCGCGGGACGTGTACTGGGGTATACACACCCTGCGAGCGAAGGAAAACTTCGACGTTTCGGGCCATACAATCCACCCTGAACTGATTCGTGCTCTGGCACAGGTCAAGAAGTCCTGCGCCAGGGCCAACATGGACCTGGGCTACCTGGCTGAGGACACCGGGCAGGCTATAGTGGCATCCTGCGAAGAGATAATTGAGGGCAGGCTCCATGACCAGTTCGTCGTTGATGTGTTTCAGGGGGGAGCGGGAACGTCGACCCACATGAATGCCAACGAAGAGGTGTGCCGGGAGCTGGTTGACAGAGGGTGGAGGAACTGGGGTCTGCCTGCACTTGTCCCCTACATTGGCTATGATAAGGCCACGGATATAGCCCGCCAGGCAGCGCGGGATGGCATGACCGCGCGGGAAGTGATACTCTCTGCGGGGATGTTCACCGAGGAGGAGCTTGACGCCGTTCTTCGCAAGGGCGTGACCGCGTTCGACAGAGACGACTTCTTCGCCGGATATTGAGAGGAGCCATGGAGTTCCCAACGCACAAAATACGACCGCTGAGTAGCTACTGGAGGTAAGAAATGCAACTGCGAATCCCAGGACCGACGCCACTGCCTGAGGAGGTGCTGCAGGCGATGGCCCGACAGATGGTCAACCATCGCGGGCCGGAATTCGGGGAGATGATCCGTGAGTCCACCGCCATTCTCAAGGAGATGTTCCAGACCAAGGGGGACGTCCTCATTCTCACCGGGTCGGGTACCGGGGGCATGGAGGCGGCTGTGGTCAATAGCCTTTCCCCCGGCGACAAGGTGTTGTCCGTGGCCAATGGTGTGTTTGGCGAGCGCTTCGCCGACATCGCTGAGACCTTCGGAGCGGAGGTTTCCCGTCTTCGCTTCGAATGGGGCCAGGCGGTCGATCCCGATGCGGTGCGCGCGGCGCTGTCCCGGGATAGAGACATTAAGGCGGTGTTGGTGACGCAAAACGAGACGTCGACCGGGGTAACCAACGACGTGGCCTCGATAGGTGGTACGATAAGGGAGTTCGACAAGCTGCTGGTGGTAGATGCCATCAGCGGACTGGGGGCTATTGATTTGCCCATCGATGCGTGGGGGTGTGATGTTGTCGTGACCGGCTCGCAGAAGGGATGGATGGCTCCGCCGGGGCTGGCGATGGTCAGTGTGGGGGAGCGAGGATGGCAGGCGCACGCTGCGGCGAAGATGCCACGGTTCTACTGGGATTTCGCACGGGCGAAGAGATACCTGGAAAGAGGGCAGACGCCATGGACCCCGGGACTGACGACCATCTACGGACTGCATGCTGGGCTGGGGTTGCTTAAGAAGGAGGGGTTTGGCAACATCATTGCCCGCCACGCTCGCGTGGGTGCGCGGGCCAGGGAAGGGGTGAAGTCGCTGGGACTGTCGTTGTTCGCTGATGAAAAACATGCCTCGAACACGGTTACCGCGGTGAAGGCGCCTGACGGGCTTGATGTCAAGAAGCTCCGCAGTATCCTCAGGGATGAATTCGATACAGTGCTCGCTGGTGGGCAGCAGAACCTTGAGGGTAAGATATTCCGCATCGGACACCTTGGCTACGTTAACGAGGCGGATATGGACGCCGTCATTGGCGCGCTCAAGGCGGCACTCCCGAAAGCCGGGTTCACGGGGTGAGGAAAGGGGAGACGAGATGAGGATACTGATTGCAGACCGGGTGGCCAATGAAGGTATAGATGCGTTGAAAGCCTTTGCCAGCGTCGACGTGAGGTTAGGGATGGGGCATCATGAACTCCTTGGGCTCATACGGCAGTACGACGGCCTGGTGGTGAGGAGTGAAACGAAGGTCACGGCGGACATTATCGAGGCGGCGGACCAGCTTCAGGTCATCGGGCGGGCCGGAGTGGGTGTCGACAACATCGACGTCGAGGCGGCGACAAGAAAAGGCATTGTGGTAGTCAACGCGCCTGCGGGGAACACCGTGTCTGCTGCGGAGCATACCATAGCCTTGATGCTCGCCATGGCGCGCAATATCCCCCAGGCGAACGTCGTACTGAGGTCTGGCGTGTGGCGCCGGCACGATTTCATGGGCACGGAGGTCAGACACAAGACTCTAGGCGTTGTCGGACTGGGGAATGTTGGCTCAGAAGTGGCGCGGCGCGCCAAAGGGCTGGAGATGCGCCTCATAGCCTACGATCCCTTCGTTTCAATCGAGTACGCCGGGAACCTGGGTGTGGACTTGGTTTCCTTGGAGCAACTACTTAAAGAGGCGGACTTCATCACGCTTCACACGCCCCTTAACGAGCAGACCAGGGGGCTGATTGGCGCCAGGCAGCTAGAAATGGTCAAGCCGACGGCGCGGATCATCAATTGTGCTCGTGGCGGGGTGATAGACGAAGAGGCGCTTTTCCAGGCGGTTGAGGGCGGGAAGTTGGCCGGCGCCGCCATCGACGTGTTCACTCAAGAACCGTTGCAGGAGAGCGTTCTCTTTAAGAACGACAGGATTGTGGTTACCCCGCACCTGGCGGCGTCGACTGCTGAGGCCCAGGTTTCCATCGCTCTCGATGTGGCGGAGCAGATTATCGCTGTGCTCAGCGGGCAGCCAGCCAGGTACGCGGTGAATGCACCCATGATTGCGCCGGAGACTCGTGCCATGATTGCGCCTTTCCTCGGGGTTGCTCATCACGTGGGGCGGCTGCTTTCTCAACTTGCTGAGGGGCAGATGAGCATCATAAGCATCAAGTACGAAGGGGACATCGCCAACTTCGATACCACGGCGCTAAGAGCAGCGGTCATCGGCGGACTTCTGGAGGCGATCAGCGAGGAACGGGTCAATCTGGTGAATGCCCATATCGTGGCCCAGCGACGGGGCCTCAAGGTGGTGGAGCATAAGGACCCGGTGTGTGAGAACTACGGCAATCTGGTAACGGTGGAAGTCACTACCAGTGTTGGCGCGACGGTGGCGGCGGGGACTGTAATGAGGGGCCAGGCTCATGTCGTGAGAGTCAACGACTACTGGATAGATGTGATACCGAGGGGCGGCTATTTCATCTTCAGTGACCATCGAGACCGCCCCGGACTCATTGGAACGTTTGGCACCATGCTGGGGAACGCCGACATCAATATCAGCTCAATGCAACTGGGCCGCCTTGATCCCCGGGGGCAGGCGCTCCTCGTGCTTGAGCTCGACGAGCCGGTCAGTGACGACCAGCTTCACCAGCTTCAGGCGATACCTGAGGTCTATACGGTGAGGCTGGTCAAGCTCTAGAGCGACACCCCCAGCCCTGCCCAGGGACGTGAGATAATGAACGTAGCACAGCTTGCTAGCGAGAATATCGAGCGTTTTGGGAAGTACACGAGCCTTGTCTTCGAGGATCATGAGTTCACCAATGTCCGTATGGATGAGGTGGCTAGGAGGTTGGGTAGCGCGCTGAGGAAGCTCGGCGTCAAGAAGGGTGATAGGGTCGTCGTGCAGTTGCCCAACTGTCCCGAGGCCCTGCAGAGCTTTCAGGGCGTGTGGAAGGTGGGGGGGGCAATCGTTCCAATAAGCTTCCTCATTGGGGAAGAGGAAACCGCTCATATCTATCGGGACTCCGGGGCGGTGGTCGTCATTACCAGTTCCGATTCGCTGGAAAAGGCGGAGAAGGCCAGGTTGAAAGCGCCGCAGGTCCGCACCCTGATTCTGGTGGACGGTGAGGCGCCCAACAGCCTGGACTACGGGAGATTGGTGGAGGAGGGCTCGGAGGAACTGGAGACGGTGGAGATGGCCGACGACGACTTGGCCATCCTCATCTACACTGCGGGGACAACTGGAAGACCGAAGGGGGTCATGCATTCCCACTATACCCTCTACTCTAATGCCAAGGCAATGGAGTTGCCAGCGGGTTCGCAAGTGCCTCCTATGCTCATCTCTCTTCCATTGTGCCACTCCTATGGCATCGCCACGATGAACACATTCTATTGCACGGGGGCCAGAATAGTGTTGATGAGGTGGTTCGATGTAGAGGAGTTCTTCAGGCTCGTGGAAAAGCACAGGCCGGCCATTGTGCCGGCGGTCCCCATGATGTACAAGCTTATGCTCATGTCTCCCGAAGCGGGCAAGTATGACCTCAGCTCTGTCTTTCTTTGGATCTCGGGCTCGGCGGCCCTGTCTCTGGAGACTGCGAGGGCGTTTCAAGAGAAGTTCGGGGCTACGATCTACGAAGGCTGGGGCCTTACTGAAGCGTTTGCTCACAACACGGTCAATCCCTTGGGGGGTCTTGTGAAGACTGGTTCTATCGGCCTGCCAATGGCAGGAGTCGAGATAAAGATCTTCGATGACGGCGACCGTGAACTACCGCCCGGCGAGCAAGGAGAGATTGTGGTGAGTGGCCCCATGGTGATGAAGGGCTACTGGAACATGCCGGATGAGACCGCCGAAGCCCTGCGAAACGGCTGGCTCCACACCGGTGACATCGGCTACAGGGATGACGATGGGTATATCTTCATCACCGAGCGTAAGAAGGACATGATCATCAAGGCGGGTGAGAATATCTTTCCCCGAGAGGTCGAGGAAGTTATCGTGGCCCATCCCAAAGTCGCTGATTGTGCGGTGGTGGGCATAACAGATGATCTCTATGGTGAGGATATAAAGGCCTTCGTGGTGCTGAGACCAGGGGAGCGGTGCACTGAGGAAGAGATAATCGAGCATTGTCGACAAGGGCTCAGCCGTTTCAAGACGCCAAAATCGGTGCAGTTCGTCGAGAGCCTGCCGACGAATATCATGGGTAAGGTGCTGAGGAGAGAGCTCAAGAAGCTGGGCTGATTGCCAGGGGGCTATAGATTGGCGGAGGAAGAGGTCAGGAAGCGTATCGACAAGTTGCGGGAGCAGGTCAACTACCACAACTACCGCTACCATGTGCTCGACAGCCCTGAGGTCTCGGACGCCGAGTATGACGCCCTGATGGCGGAATTGAGGGGGCTGGAGGAGGAACACCCGGAGCTTGTGACGGCCGAATCGCCCACGCAACGAGTGGGTGCGGCTCCAGTGGAAGCCTTCGGTGTTGTGGAGCATCGTCTCCCGTTGCTCAGCCTGGCCAACGTGTTCTCCTATGATGAGCTTCTGGCGTGGCACCGCAGGGCTACGAACATGGTGCCGGACCGCGACATGGACTTCGTGTGTGAGCTCAAGATGGATGGACTTGCTGTGGCCTTGACCTATAGGAACGGACGTTTGGCAAGCGGCGCGACGCGGGGAGACGGATATCGGGGCGAGGACATCACTCGGAACCTGAGGACCATCAGGAGCATCCCACTTTCTGTGCCTCAGAACGCTCCGGCAAGCTTCGAGGTCAGGGGCGAAGTGTATCTGTCCAGAATGGGCTTCAAGAAGCTGAACGAGGAACGAGCTGAGGAGGGACAGCCCCTGTTTGCCAACCCGAGAAACGCTGCCGCCGGATCGGTGCGCCAGCTTGACCCACGTGTGACGGCGAGGCGCCCGCTGGACATCTGCATCTATGCTTTGGGTTGGGTCGAGGGGACGGTGCCGGATACCCATTGGGATAGGCTGGAGTACCTCAAGACACTGGGGTTCAAGACAAGCCCGTACAACGCCCGTGTGGCTCACATCGATGGTGCTGAGGAGTACTACCAGCAATGGCTGGAGGAAAGGGAGAAGCTGGAGTTTGATGCTGATGGCGTGGTGGTCAAAGTGAATTCGGTCGAACTGCAGGAGGAACTGGGCACTGTGGCCCACGACCCACGGTGGGCTGTCGCCTACAAGTTCCCTGCCGTTCAAGCCACGACGCGGCTACTGGACATCGGAATCAACGTGGGGCGAACGGGAAGCCTTAATCCCTTTGCTGTGCTGGAGCCGGTGTCCGTCGGCGGGGTGACCATCAGGCAAGCGGCGCTGCATAACGAGGAGGACATCAGGCGCAAGGACATCCGAATCGGCGATACGGTGGTGGTGCAGAGGGCCGGTGAAGTCATCCCCCAGGTGGTTGGCCCGGTGGTGTCGAGGCGCACTGGTGAAGAAAAGGAATTCGTTATGCCGCGGCGCTGCCCGGTTTGTGAGAGTGAAGTGATCAAGCTTGAGGGCGAGGCTATGGCGCGCTGTACCAACGCGTCGTGCCCGGCGCAGATTTGCGAGCACCTGGCCCATTTCGTCTCGCGCCCGGCCATGGACATCCACGGCGTTGGTAAGAAGCTGGCGGCGGCGTTGCTGCGGGAGGGGCTGGTAAAGGATGTCGCCGACCTCTATTCCCTTGGCAAAGAGGACCTTCTGCGTCTGGAGCATATGGGAGAGAAGAGCGCGGAAAATGTCCTTGATGCCATCCGGGAGAGCGAGGGGCGTCCCCTGTCCCGGGTGATCGTTGCTCTAGGCATAAGACACGTTGGTGATGAAACAGCGGAGCTTCTGGCCGGCCATTTTGACAGCATAGACGGCCTGGCCGGGGCAGGCAGGGAGGAACTGGCGTCCATTCCGTCCATCGGCCCCAAGATAGCGGACAGTGTGCACGCGTTCTTCCACGAGGAGGCGAATCTGCGACTTATTGACAAGCTGCGGGAGGCCGGTGTCAGGCTTGAGGAGAAGGCGGCAGAGCGAAGAGCGCTGCCTCTGCAGGGTCAGGAGTTCGTGATGACAGGGAGGCTCGAGGCCTTTCCCCGGGGCGAGGCGGAGGGTAGGGTGAAGGCACTCGGTGGTTCCACCGGTTCCAATGTCACCAGGAAGACGACCTATGTGGTGGTGGGAGCTGAGCCTGGATCCAAACTGGACAAGGCGCGGGCGCTAGGCGTAAGAGAACTGAGCGAGGAGGAGTTCCTCGGGCTCATTGGCGAGAGAGACTGAAGAAGGAGGAAGCAGATGGCAAAGGTGTTGATCATCTACCACTCGTACACCGGGAACACGGAGGAAATGGCCAACGCTGTGGCTGAAGGAGCGAGCTGGGCAGGAGCTGAAGAGGTGACAGTGAAGAAGGCATTTGACGCTACCGCTGACGACCTCATTGCCTGCGATGCTGTCGCGTTTGGTACGCCCACGTATTTCGGCTATATGTCTGGAGCGCTGAAGGACTTCTTCGACCGAAGCCTCTCAGCCAGTCGCGGGAAGGTGGATGGGAAGCCTTTCGCTGCCTTTGCCAGCATGGCTCTGGAAAAACGAGCTGCCATTGAGGCTGTTGAGCGCGTCGCTGGTGCCTTTGCTCTGAATAAGGCTGCAGACGGTCCTCTTGCCAAGGGCAAACCTGCTCCTGAGATTTTGGACCAGTGCCGGGAACTGGGCAAGAAACTCGCTACTGGCTAAGCGGTGAGACTGATCATAGGGCTGGGAAACCCGGGTAGGGCTCGCGCCAATGACCGCCACAACGTAGGTTTCCGCTGCGTAAACCACCTGGCTCGAAGACATCGCATCTCGTTGAGAGGACGGAAGTCGAGAGCCAGGTTAGGTGCCGGTGAGATAGCGGGAAAGGCGGTACTCCTCGCAAAGCCGCAGACCTACATGAATCTCAGCGGTGAGGCCGTTGGTCCGCTGGTGCGGCGCTATGGCGTGCCACTGGAAGAGCTTCTTGTTATCTATGATGACCTGGACCTGCCGGTGGGGAAGCTGCGTATTCGTGAGCGTGGCGGCTCTGCGGGCCACAAAGGGATGGAGTCGATCATAGCTGCTCTGGGGAGTGACGAGTTCCCCAGAATCCGTGTCGGGATAGGACGCCCTGTGGGCGATGCTGTTTCCTATGTTCTCAAGGGTTTCACCGCCGCGGAGAAACGAATTGTAGACCAGGTCCTGGCTACCGTTTCGGATGCCGTTTGCTGCATCCTGAGCGAGGGGATTGAGACGGCGATGAACCGCTACAACTAGCTCCTACTGCCATCTGTTATTCTCTTTTGGTTGTAGCACGTCGAAGCGAAGTGCTATAATTTGCCGCAACAGTCTGGTCGAGAGTGGTCAGTATTGTATTAAGAGCGAGGAGTGCAGGTGTTCATATCTGTCGTCGGTGGGGGCAACTGCTCGGTGGAAGAGGAGCGGCTGGCTGAGGAGGTAGGTCAGGAACTGGCAAAGCGAGGCGCTACCCTCATATGCGGCGGGCTTGGCGGTGTGATGGAGGCAGCCTGTCGCGGAGCCGCATCTCAAGGGGGCACCACTATCGGCGTCTTACCGGGCAATAACCGATACGATGCCAATCGCCATGTGACGATTCCGATAGTGACCGGCATGGGATATGCGAGAAACGCCATCGTGGCGAAGTCAGGTCAGGCGGTCATCGCCATCGGCGGGAAGTACGGGACGCTCTCTGAGATCGCCTATGCCCTGCAAAGCGACATTCCAGTAGTTGGCCTTGGCACATGGTCGCTGTACAAAGGTGGGGAAGTGGATGGGGCCATAGTCACTGCGGAAGGCCCTGTCGATGCGGTGGAGAAGGCCATTTCTTCTGCACGAAAGGCAATGAGAACGTGACTGGACAGGCGAAGGCGTTGATTCAGGATGTCAGGGCGCGGGAGATCTACGATTCACGGGGGAATCCCACGGTCGAGGTCGATGTGATATTGTCTGACGGCGCGTTGGGTCGTGCCGCAGTGCCATCCGGGGCCTCTACCGGTGTCCACGAAGCTCACGAGCTTCGCGATGGCGAGAGGGGTAGGCTTGGTGGGCTGGGCGTGCTCAAGGCGGTGGAGAACGTCCGGGAGCGACTCGCTCCTGTAGTTGTCGGCATGAGTGCGCTTGAGCAGCGAGCCATAGACGAGAGAATGATTGAGCTCGATGGAACGCCCAACAAGTCGAGCCTTGGCGCCAATGCCATCCTCGGCGTATCCCTCGCTGTTGCCCATGCCGCAGCGAACTCTCTCCGGATGCCCCTGTATAGATACCTGGGTGGAGCGAGGCCGGCATATGTACTGCCAGCACCGATGATGAATATTCTCAACGGTGGACAGCACGCGTCAGACTCAACTGATTTCCAGGAGTTCATGATTCTACCCCTTGGCGCGACCAGCTTTGCCCACGCAATGAGGATGGGCTCGGAGATTCACCACGCGCTGCGAATTCTGCTCAGGGGCAAGGGGCTCAGCACCAATGTGGGTGATGAAGGGGGGTTCGCTCCCACGCTGGGGTCCAACAGGGAGGCAGTGGAGCTTCTGTGCGAGGCCATAGAGGCGGCAGGGCATCGCCCGGGCATTGACTGTTTCGTCGCCCTCGACCCGGCGTCGTCGGAGTTCTACCAGGATGGCAGGTACGTTCTTGCCAGGGAGGAGCTCTCGCTTTCGAGCGACGAGATGGTGGACTACTATGAGGCTCTCGTCGCCCGCTATCCCATCATTAGCATTGAGGACGGCATGGCAGAGGATGACTGGGCGGGTTGGCGCTCGCTGATGGAGAGGATCGGTGAGCAGGTTCAGCTTGTGGGCGATGACCTCTACGTCACGAATGTTGAGCGTCTTTCGCGCGGCATTAGGGAAGGGATGTCGAACTCGGTACTCATCAAGCCGAATCAGATAGGTACGCTTACTGAGACCGTCGCAGCTATCGAGATGGCGCATCGAGCTAACTGGACGGCGGTAGTGAGCCACCGCTCGGGTGAGACGGAGGATACTACTATCGCGGACCTGGCCGTCGCCCTGAACACGGGACTGATAAAGGCTGGGGCGCCGCGCCGCAGCGAGCGGGTGGCCAAGTACAATCGCCTGCTTCGCATTGAGGAGGAGCTGGGCAAGGCGGCGCGATACCTGGGAATGGACTCCCTGCCCAACCTGGCCAGATAGGCGAGTGGATGTGCTATGGCCTACGAGTGGCTGGCTGTCGACATTGAGGGTCCGGTCGCGGTGGTTGCGCTGAACCGCCCTGAGAAGAGGAACGCCCTGTCCATTGCCCTCAGATACGAAATCGACGCCTGTCTGGCGGAGCTGGAGCAGGACGATGACATAAGCGTGGTCATCATCACCGGCAGGGGCCCCGTCTTTTGTGCTGGTTTCGACCTCAGCGAGATGCGCTTCGACGATCCGGAGCACGTAAAGCGGTTCAACGAATCGTCGGCGGCATACCACTTGCGGCTGATGAATTTCAGGAAGCCGCTCGTTGCTGCAGTGAACGGCCCGGCTTTGGCCGGCGGTCTGGACCTCGCCGTCCTGTGCGACATCAGGGTCTCTTCCGAGGGGGCATCCTTCGCTCACCCCGAGATAAGATTCGGCTCTCCGGTTCTTTTCGCCGCACTCAGGGACATCATCGGGGGTGGGCTGGCGCGGGAGCTGTGCCTCACCGGCAGGAAGATAGATGCTGCTGAAGCCCTGCGCATCGGGCTGGTGAACCAGTTGGTGCCGAGCGGGCGGCTGCTGGAGGCGGCGAAGGAGATTGCCCGCGGCATGGCGGAAGCTCCGCGCAGCGGCCTTGAGGCTACCAAGGCGATGATCATTCGCTCTTCGCAAATAGTACGCGACTGGGAAAGGTAGGCTTGCCACCTCTATCCGGGCTCGGCGAAGAAACGGGGAACAGTGACGGGAGAAAAGGTAGGGCGAAGAGGGAGCGGTTGCTCGTGACTACTATAGGCATTACGACGACGGTCCCTGCTGAGATACTTCTGGCTGCGGGTCTGACGCCTGTCGACCTGAACAACGTGTTCATATCTGACCCCGACCCGGAAAGGCTGGTCACCGTCGCCGAGCGGGACGGCTTCCCGATGAACTGCTGCACGTGGATAAAGGGGATCTACGGGGTCTGTGTGGAGAGGGCCATTGACACTATACTCTGTGTGACCACCGGCGATTGCTCCAACACGGTGATGCTCATGGAAGTGTTGAGGCTGCGGGGGCTCAATGTGATTCCGTTCGCTTATCCCGATCATCCAGACGTCGCCGCCACATACGGGGCGCTGGAAGCGTTGGCATCAACCCTGGGCACAACCCTGCAGGCGGCTGAGGAGGTGCGGGACCAGCTCGAGGGGGTGAGAATGCTCGCTGAAGGTCTCGACCGGCTCACGTGGAGCGATGGGCTCGTCAGCGGCTGGGAGAATCACTACTGGCTTGTGTCAACCTCGGACTTCGTGGGGGACCACGAGGAGTACGAGCGGAGGTTGGGGGCGCTCTTGCATGAGGCGCGAGGGAGGAAGCCGTATTCCGACACCATGCTGCGCCTGGCCTACATCGGCGTGCCTTCTGTCTTCGGCAATGACCTGTACCGCTTCGTGGAGACCCAGGAGGCCAGGGTGGTTTTCAACGAGATTCAACGCCAGTTCGCCATGCCCAACCGGGGCAGTTGTTTGGCGGAGCAATACACCCACTACACCTACCCGTATTCAATCTCGGGCAGGCTCAATGACATCATTCCTCAGCTCGGCCTTCGCCAGGTGGATGGGGTAATCCACTATGTGCAGGCATTCTGTCACCGCGGCATTGGCGACATTATCTTTCGGCGGCATATCGGCCTGCCTATCCTGACCCTGGAGGGAAACAACGAGTACGTTCTTACTCAGCACTTGCAGACCAGGGTTGAGGCGTTCATCGATATGATCAGGCGCTGCAAGGGTCAAGGGGATGGCACTTCGTTTCCGTCGCGTGGAGTGGCTGCCGGCGGTCTCATCTAGTCCTGTGGCCTGGTGGTTCTGTGGTTGGCAAGGCTCGCGACGGCGGGTGAAACAAGGACAGGCAAGGAGGACGGGAATGGCAACGAAAATCGGGATCAATGGCTTTGGCAGGATTGGGAGGCAGGTTCTCAAGGCGGTCAACGAGAACTACAAGGGGAAGCTTGAGGTGGCGGCCATCAATGACCTCACCGACACCCGGACCAATGCGCATCTTCTGAAGTACGACAGCAACTATGGCGTCACTCCAGGCAAGATAGAGTGGACCGAGGATAGCATTGTCGTTGACGGTCAGGCGGTGAAGGTGCTCTCTGAGCGCGATCCGGCGAAGATCGCGTGGAAGGACTATGGGGTGAAGATAGTGATTGAGTCCACCGGTCTCTTCACTGATGGCACCGCGGCGGCGGCACACCGCAAGGGTGGCGCCAAGAAGATAATCATCTCCGCGCCGGCGAAGAACGAAGATATGACCATCGTGCTTGGGGTGAACGAGGGCCGGTATGACCCGTCGAAGCATCACATCATCTCCAATGCTTCGTGCACCACCAACTGCATCGCCCCGGTGGTCAAGGTCCTTCATGAGACCTTCGGCGTGGAGAGGGGCCTGATGTCGACCATTCATGCGTATACCAACGATCAGCGGATACTGGACATGTATCATCGCGACCTGAGGCGGGCGCGTACGGCGGCAATGAATATCATCCCGACCACCACCGGCGCGGCCAGGGCGGTGACACTGGTGATACCGGAACTGGAGGGCAGGCTCCACGGCATGGCATACCGTGTGCCCGTGTCCACGGTTTCAGTCGTGGACTTCGTCGCCGATTTGAAGCGAGAGGCGACGGCTGAGGAGGTCAATAAGGCATTTCGTGCGGCGGCCAATGGGTTGATGAAGGGGATACTGGCGGTCTGCGACGAGGAGTTGGTCAGTATTGACTTCAAGGGTAACCCGACGAGCTCCATAGTCGATGCACCGAGCACAATGGTAATCGGGGGCACCATGGTCAAGGTTGTCTCGTGGTATGACAACGAATGGGCGTATAGCTGTCGGCTTGCCGATTTGGCGGCCTTCATCGTCGACAAGGGGTTGTAGGCTGACAAAGAGCAGTCTGGGCGGGGGTAGTTGTCAGCCGCAACATCTTCCGTCAGGCTTGACAACAACGGTTGCGAGTGTTATTGTCAGGCAGCCCGATAGGTTCGTGTGGGACCGAGCGGGCATGTGGCTGGCTGTAGGGCACCAGCGGTGGTGGCGAGGATATCCTCGCCCTGTCGATAGACGGCGAGTCCGCGCGGCGCAGGTCTTTGGCCGTGCACTGCACCGAAGGGAGGTGGTGATAGCGGGTTGCACTGGAGAATGGTCGTGACTAAGGCGTAACAAGGAGGTCATAGATGAAGAAGGTGATGATAGGGGCCATTATCCCGCTGGCTATATGTCTGGCGTTGTTGGCGACCAGTTGTGGCGGAGGTGCGGCGAATGAGATAGTAATCGGCGTCGTCGGGCCGATGAATTTCGCGCAGGGCGAGCACCACTGGTATGGAGCTCAACTGGCTGCGGAAGAGATTAACGCCACGGGCGGCATCGACATAGGGGGCGAAACGTACAAGATCAAGCTGGTCCAGGTGGACTCCAACGAAATCCTCAGCGTTACCGACGCCTCCAGCGCGGTGGAAAGGGCGATAACTGTTGACAAGGCGCAGTTCCTGGTGGGCGGCTTCAGGACCGAGTCGGTTTTCGCCATGCAGGAAGTGGCCATGGACAACAAGACGATCTTCCTCGGGTGTGGGGCCGCCACCAAGGAGCTATGCACCGTTGTCGGGGAGAACTACGACCGCTACAAGTACTGGTTCCGGGTTACCCCGATAAACAACACCAACCTCGGCCAGGTTGATTTCATGCTCCTGGGGCTGGTGGCCGCGGAATTGGCGGAACAGTGCGGGGTTGAGACCCCGAAGGTGGCCATACTGGCCGAGAAGCTGGAGTGGGCCGACGCCATCGTCAATGCTGCCGGTGCCTTTCTTCCCGCCATGGGTATGGAGATAGTCGGAACATGGCGGCCTTCGGATACGGCGTCGGATGTGACCGCCGAGTTGACCGCTATAGAGGATGCCGGAGCGCACATGATCTTCACCACTATATCTGGGCCGATGGGGATTGCCTATGCGCGGCAGTGGGGCGAACTGCAGGTCCCGGCGGCTTCGGTGGGGATCAATGTGGAGGCGCAGAAGGACGGCTTCTGGGAGGCAACCAATGGTTACGGCGAGTACGACATGACCCTGAACACCTACGCCCGGGTGAAGATGACTGAAGATACCATACCGTTCATCAACAGGTTCGTGCTGCGGGCGGGTGAGTTCCCCACGTACAATGCCGGTACCTATGAGGCTCTGTACATACTGAAGGAGGCTCTGGAAAGGGCTGACAGTGTGGACAGCGATGCTGTGGTCGCGGCTTTGGAGGACACTGACTACACCGGCACCGTCGGCAGGATTGTGTTCGACGACATCCATGACGTGAGATGGGCCCCGGGCTATGTGACGGGTCTGGGAGTCCAGTGGCAGAATGGCGAGATGGAGTGCGTGTGGCCTCCGGCCGATGGGTCGTGGGAAGGCGTGGTCTACGAAGGCACTGTGGACTACATCTTGCCGCCGTGGGTGGTGGCGGCATGGCAATAGCGGCCGAGCGCTGAAAAGAGTGCTCGGTGTGCTGGCTGGCTGTAATGGCCGAGCACAGAACATGAGTACATAAGTAGGAGTATACCCCCTCTGCTCAGGCGTCTGTCTGGAGGAGGGGGTATACCCTGTATCTGCGGACGGTACGCAGGCGAGCGATGATTGAAGGCATATTAGTAAACGGACTCATAACTAGTGGCGTCTATGCCCTTCTGGCCATCGGCTTCTCTCTCATTTTCGGCGCGGCCCGCATCATCAACCTAGCCCACACCGCCTTCTACATGCTGGCCGCCTATTTCATATTCACCTTCGCCAGCATTCTGGGCCTGGACCCGATTCCATCCGCCTTCCTCGCGGCGATAGCCGTGACCATCATTGGCGTTCTGGTGTACAAGTTTGTTATTGAGCGGGTGCGCGCGCACGAGACCGCCGTGTTGATAGTGACCGTAGCCATCGCCATCATCATTCAAGAGGCGGTGGTGGCGGGGTTTGGTGGTCATTTTCGTGGCGTCCCCAGCCTGGTTTCGGGATACACTCAGATAGTCGGAGTCAAGGTCACTTATCAGTACATACTTACTTTCGTCGTCATGCTGGTGGTGCTCGTCGGTACCTGGGCGATACTGATGAGGACCAAGCTGGGAGTTGCCATCAGGGCCACTGCTCAGGATAGGGAGGTGGCCAATCTGATGGGCATAAACGTGGCCCGGATGGGTATGATTACCATGGGCATAGCGGTGGGGCTGGCAGGCATCGCCGGTGCCGTGGTCGCGCCGCTATTCACCTTGCAGCCCTACATGTGGATGCACCCGCTGGTGATGGTGCTGGCCGTGGTTGTTCTGGGGGGGTTGGGAAGCATCAAGGGCAGTTTCATCGGAGCGCTCATTCTGGGGTTTGCTGAGACCCTGGTCGTCTTCCTGACGCCTGAGGGAGCCTTCCTCAAGGGCGCCCTGGCGCTGACTATCATGATCATAGTGATATTGATACGGCCCGAGGGGCTGTTTGGCGTGTCGTTCGAGGAAGAACGGTGATGAGTATCATAAGCGCCTACGTTGGCAGAGCGTACCGGGAGTTGAGATGCGAGATACTTGTGCTACCGAGCAAGACCATACTCCTGCTTTTCTGTCTACTTCTGTTTCTGATACCCGCGATCACCTCGGACGCTTACATTCTTCGCGTCTTGATACTGGCAAGCATATTCGCCGTGTTCGCCGCCAGTTGGGACCTGCTGTCGGGGTTCACTGGCCAGATGAACTTCGGCCACGCGCTTTTTTTCGGGGTCGCTGCCTACACCTCTGCCCTTTTGAACCTGCACGTTGGCCTGGCGCCATGGCTTACCATACCAATTGGGGCGGTTGCTGCGGTAGTGGCCGGACTTATCGTCGGCATACCCTGTCTGAGGCTGAGAGGCCCTTACCTGGCCCTTGCCACCCTGGCCTTTCCGCTGATCCTGACGGGCATTATCTACGTCTTCCCCAGTATCACTGGCGGTGAGCGAGGGGTCTCTGGAATTGCCCCTCTCACTGGCGTGCGCGTCATCGATTATTACATCTGTGTAGTCCTCATGCTAATCCTGGGATTCGTGATGTGGAAGATCACCGGTTCCAAGACCGGGATCATCTTTCATGCCATACGAGAGGACGAGGTCGCGGTCAGGGCATCTGGAATAAACACAACCAGATACAAGCTACTGGCCTTCTGTCTTAGCGGCCTGTTCGCCGGGATATCCGGTGGACTTTTTGTCCATTTCATCAGGATCGCCAGTCCGATATCAACCCTGCACATACTGGTGTCATTCCAGGTCATCATATGGGCGATTTTCGGAGGTATTGCCACTATCTATGGGCCGATGCTTGGGGTGTTCATCCTTGTCCCGCTGACGGAGTTCCTCAGCATGGTGCCAGTGATTCGTGACTTGCGCATGCTGTTTTTTGCGCTCGTAATACTGTTCGTGCTGATGTTGATGCCCGAGGGAGTGACTACTTGGGTGCGTGACAAGATGGAGAAGGAATGCCCCAGATGCAAGGTGCGGAACGTAGCCTTCCGCAAGTCGTGCCGATGTTGTATGACAGACCTGGAATAGCGGTCTGTGTCGTATCTACATGCCGAGGTATGTCTTCCTCAGCCCCTCGTCTTTGAGCAGCTCTTCGCTTGTTCCTTCCGAGATAACCTTGCCCGCGGAGAGAACGTAGTTCCTGTTGGCCACTTGGAAGGCCATGCTGACGTCCTGCTCAACGAGGAGCATGGCAATGCCAGAGGCCTTGATTTCCCGTATGCGCTCAAAGAGCTCCTGCTTCAGTTTGCTGGCGAGGCCGGTTGATGGCTCGTCGATACACAGCAGCGTGGGTTGGAGCATCAAAGCGCGCCCAATAGCGAGCATCTGTTGCTCCCCGCCAGAGAGCTTTCCCGACACTTGATTCCCCCTGTCCTTCAGCACCGGGAACAACTGGTATACGCGTTCCAGCGCGGCCTGGAATTGCTTCCTGTTGGGAGAGAGGTAGCCGCCAGCCTGGAGGTTCTCGGCAACGGTCATTTCGGTGAAAGGCCTTCTGCGTTCCGGGCAGTGAATAAGACCTCTCTTGACGATCTCATGCGCGGGGAGTCTGTCGATCCTTTCGCCGGCGAACTCCACTGTGCCCTCAATTGTTATGTCTCCGCCGCGCGCCCCCCTCAGAGTAGATTTCTCCCACCTCACCAGTCCGGTTATCGCTCGCAGCAAAGTGGACTTACCCGCGCCGTTCGGGCCTACCAGGCTGACCAATTCGCCTTCGTCCACGCTGATGGTGACATCTCTCAGCACCTGGGCGGTATCATAGGCGACGCTGACACTCTTCACTTCAAGAAGCACTTCAAATGACCCCCTTGCCTATGTAGGCCTCGATCACTCTCTGGTCTCTGACTACTTGCTCCGGGGGCCCATCGGCAATAACGTGGCCGAAATCGAGGACGATCACCCGGTCAACTATGCGCATCAGTTCTGCCAGCTTGTGCTCAATGATAACCATTGTCGGCCCTTCGCTGTGCAATCTGCCAAACCTGCCCCCTTTGTGCAGCCTCTTTATCGATTTGGCCAGCAGATTGGTCTCGGTTGGATTGAGTCCGCTGAAGGGCTCATCCAGCAAGAGGAATTCGGGGTCGGTGGCGATGGCGCGGGCTATTTCCAGACGGTTCAGGTCGCCGTGGGACAGGGATGACGCCGGCTCCATGGCGAGGTCGGAAATGCCGGCGAACTCCAAAGCATCCAGTGCCCTGGACTCCACAGTCTTGACCCATTCCCCTCTCTTCATTGCCCTTGGTGAGAGACAGCCGACCATTACGTTGGCGATGATGGGCAGACGGTGAAACGGCCTGCTAACCTGGAAGGTGCCCACTATGCCGTGGTTGACGACAGACCACGGCTTGAGCTTGGTGATGTCCTTGCCTTTGAATCTCACGGTGCCGGAATCGGGCTTGTATAGGCCGGTCATCATGCGAAGCAGGGTCGTCTTTCCCGCCCCATTGGGACCAATCAGTCCGATCACCTCATCTTTGGCGACCTGGAAGCTGACCTCATTGACCGCGGTGAGGCCACCGAACCGTTTGGTCACCTTCTCAACCTCGAAGAAGGGAACATTCACCTCATGCCTCCTCGTGCTCCTCCCTGAGTTCCCGCCGCGACACCTTTCCCACGTCTGTCTTGGGGAGCTCTCCTCTGAATTCCAGTATCTTGGGGACCTTGTAGTGCGCCAGGTTCTCCTTACAGTAGTTGAGCAGTTCCTCTTCCGATATCTTACCCCTTGCCTCAGTCTCGAGCACCACGATGGCTTTGATAATCTGCCCCACGCTGGGATCGGGGACGCCGAAGACCCCTGCAGCCTTGACCTGAGGGTGCTGGGTGAGCACCTCTTCGATTTCCCGGGCGAATACCGAGTAGCCCTTGTACTTGATCAGGTCCTTCTTCCTATCGAAGAAGAAGAAGTAACCTTCTTCATCCATGCTGACCAGATCGCCAGTCCTGAGCCACGTCTTGCCGTCAATCTCCACGAGGGTGTCCTTGGTATCTTCTGGTCTGTTCCAGTAGCCCTGCATGACGTTGGGCCCGTGTAGCAGCAGCTCGCCTACCTCGCCCGTTGGAAGGAACTCGGTTGTCTCGGGATCAACCACTGCGGCCACCATGCCAGGTATGGGGATGCCGAAGGAGCCGACCTTCGGCCTGCCCATGGGGTTGGCGTGGGATACGGCGCTGCACTCGGTAAGGCCGTAACCCTCCAGGATCTTGGACCCGGTGCGCCTTTCCCACTCGGCGACGGTTGACTCGTGGAGGGTATCCGCGCCGGAGGTGATGATCTTCAGGCGCTTCCAGTTTACCCTGGAGGTCTTGTCGTAGTCCTTGAGGAACTGGTATGCCGTTGGGACGCTGAAGAACACCGTGGCGTGGTACCTGTCCATAGCGTTGAGAATTTCCTCGAGGTCGGGCGTGGTGAACAGGATCAGGGTTGACCCCTGGATCAGCCCGCTGACCATTACTACCACCTGGCCGTAGATGTGATAGAAAGGAAGGAACGCCGGGATGACCTCTTTGCCGTCCTCCAGGATGGGCCAGAAGACGCGGGTCTGCGTCTGACAGGCGAGCATGTTGTAGTGGGTAAGCAGGGCACCCTTGGGCATACCGGTGGTTCCGCCGGTGTAGGGAAGTACCGCTATGTCCTTCTTGGGATTGATCTCGACCTTGGGGGGATTGGGTGGGTATTGCTTCACCAATTCGTGGAACTGGTAGAAGCCAGGCCTCTTAGTGAGTTCGGAACTGGGCACTTCCATTTGTGAATATACCCTTCCCAGAACATTTCTCGCACGGAGCTTGGCGGAAAATGACAGGTAGTCCCCTATACCCGTCAGAATGACATGCTTGAGTTCCAGTCCTGCCCTCTCGACGTTGTCATAGAGCAGGTCCTGGCATATGATGGACTTGGCCTGGCTATCCTCAAGCTGGTGCTTGACCTCAATACCGGTGTAAACAGGGCTTATCGGTGTCAACGTTGCGCCGATCTTCAAGGCGCCGAAATAGGCAATGATATACTGAGGACTGTTCAGCAGATAGAGGGCAATCCTGTCACCCTTCTTGACCCCCAACTCGTGAAGGGCTGTGGCGAATCTGTCCACATCTTCGCGAAGCTTCTTGAAGCTTATGTTGGTACCATAGAATACCACCGCAGTCCTGTCTCCGTACTTGGTGGTTACTTCGTCAAAGACCTCTGACAGAGACCGCTCGGGAATCTCAATGCTTGCCGGAACCCCTTCCGGATAAAACTTCAGCCAGGGGCGTTCCGTGTACGTGGTCTTAGCCTCCATATGCCTCTCCCTTCCAAAAGACTATCAGGCGACGAAACCATAGCGTAGTAGGTGAACGTCTGTCAAGGGCCGCCCGTTGGCAGCACGCGGCAGGCGTAACGTATGTGCCGCCCACTATCGCTATATCGGACGAGGGATTCTCCAGCGTCATTCCTTTTGACATATTACGCTTTTTGTGCTAGTCTTGCCCCAGAGAAGGTTTACGTTGCTTCCCAGCTAATAGGGCGAACGGCCGTCAGTAATTATTATAGCTTATATCCGATCGGGTCAGTAGTCTTCTTCGTTCCTCTGTTGGTTTGCCCGTCGTTTGTCTGGGAGGTGGGGGAGGTGGGAAAGAAATGGGCTCTCCCTTTCAATGGGGTCGTGGATGGTTCCAGCGGATTCCTGCCTATACCGTTATCGCTGGCATTGCCGGCCTGGTCGTTGCGTTGCTCATCTCGGTGCTGATGGCATACCCCCTGTCGGTGCTTCCCGGGTTGTGGGGAATGCTCAGCCCTATCATAGTCCTGCTTGTTCTCGCAGTGGTTATCACTTCTCTAACGGTGGCTCGAGCCAGAGACCTGTTTGAGGTGTTTGGTGTTTCAGTAGCCAGGCGGTTGGGTGGATTGGGCAAGGTGGTGCCTCGCAATGGACAGGCTGTGGTGGATACCAGCGTTCTCATTGACGGACGTATTGCTGACATAAGTCGGACTGGCTTCGTCCTTGGCCCGCTTGTTATCCCAAGGTTCGTTCTGGACGAACTGCAGCATGTCGCTGACTCGGTTGACTCAGTGCGTCGCGCTCGCGGACGCAGAGGCTTGGAGATTCTGACGAGGCTTCAGAAGGAGTCCGACATTCCGCTGCATATCTCTGAGGTCGATTTCAGCGACGTGGCGGAAGTGGATGCGAAGCTGGTGAGGCTGGCGAAGACCTTCAACTGTCCCATCATCACCAACGATTTCAATCTCAATCGGGTGGCTGAACTGCAGGGTGTGCGGGTGCTCAACATCAATGAGTTGGCCAATGCCATCAAACCTGTCTTTCTGCCTGGTGAGGAAGTGGAGCTACGGATTATGCAGGAGGGCAAGGAGTTTGGTCAGGGCATCGGCTTCCTGGATGACGGAACCATGGTTGTGGTGGAGGGTGGGCGGAGGCACATCAATAGCAGCATTGAGGTAGTGGTCACCAGGGTTCTGCAAACGACAGCGGGCCGCATGATTTTCGCTCACCCCAAAGGCGAGTGAGACATGGGGAGAGTTGGCGCCATCATCGTGGCTGCCGGGAAGAGTGGCCGGATGGGTGGGGAGGACAAGATGTTCGCCGTTATAGCGGGCAAGCCTCTTCTGGCTCACACCATCGACGTGTTCGAGAACTGTTCCTCCGTAGACGAAGTGGTTATTGTGTTGAACGAGGGCAACATCGATAGAGGAGCAGGTCTGGTTGAGGAGCAGCGGTGGTCCAAGGTGAGTGGCGTGTGCCTTGGTGGGGTACGGCGTCAGGACTCGGTGAGGGAAGGCCTTCGGAGTCTGTCTCAGTGCGATTGGGTAGTGGTCCACGATGGGGCCCGTCCGTGCATCGGGCCGGAACTGATAGAGACTGGACTGAAGGAGGCGCGTGAGTTTGGGGCCGCACTTGCCGCCGTGCCGGTGATTGACACTGTCAAGGTTGTCTCACCGGAGTCCTTTGTCGAGGAGACCTTGCCTCGGCAGCGTCTCTGGGCGGCGCAGACCCCTCAAGTCTTCCGGTATGATGTTATCAACGAGGCTCATGAGAAGGCCGGGGGCCATGCCACGGACGATGCGGTCCTGGTTGAGCGGCTCAACCATAGGGTCAAGGTCTATCGAGGGGCTACTAGCAATATCAAAGTGACGACGCGCGACGACCTCGTGATAGCCGAGGCTTTTCTGAGAGGGAAGGAACAAGGCTAGAAGACTGGATTCGTGGGTCCGCTCGGCATGGTGGACCGAGGACACCTTCGGCTGACATTCGGGGGTGGATGCTGGCACATGGCGGCGCGGTCCACGGGACGAAGCGGGAAGAATGCGCATCGGGATCGGCTATGATGTACACCCCTTGGTAGAAGGGCGCTCTCTGGTCCTTGGGGGAATGGCGATAGATTATGGGCGTGGTCTCCTCGGCCACAGCGATGCTGATGTGCTGGTGCATGCCATAGTGGACGCCCTGTTGGGCGCTGCTGCTTTGAGAGATATTGGCACGCACTTTCCCGATAGCGACCCTCAGTTCGAAGGCATCTCCAGTATCTTGCTTCTCAAGCGTGTCGACGCCATGATTCGTAGTCACGGCTTCAACACTGCAAACATTGATGCCACTATCATTGCGGAGGAGCCCAAGCTAGCTCCGTACATCGATGATATGCGCCAGACCATCGCTAACGCGTTACAGGTCGCGGTGGAGCAGGTCTCGGTGAAGGCGACCACATCGGCCGGTCTCGGGGTCTTGGGGAAGGCAGAAGGCATAGCGGCCTGTGCCGTGGCATTGATCGAAAGGCGGTAGGATGAGGGTATTCAACACGTTGTCAGGAAGGAAAGAGGAATTCGAGCCGGTGAACGACCCGGTTGAGATGTACGTGTGTGGGGTTACGCCTTACAGTGACTGTCACATCGGCCATGCCATGAGCTACATAGTCTTTGACGTCATCAGGCGGTACCTTGAGTTTCGAGGCTACGCGGTGAAGTACGTGCAGAACTTCACCGATGTGGATGACAAGATCATCGCCCGCTCAAATCAACTGGGCGTTTCGGCCAAAGAGCTTGCCAAGGGATTCATCGCGCAGTACTTCGCTGACATGGATGTCCTCAAGATAAAGCGGGCGGACATCTACCCTATGGCCACGGAGGAGATTCCGAAGATCATCGAGATCGTTCAGGGGCTGATAGAGAAGGGGCACGCCTATGAATCCGCTGGCGACGTTTACTATCGTGTTGCCAGCTTCCCCGGGTACGGCAAGCTCAGTCATCGTTCCCTGGAAGAGATGCGGGTTACCGAACAGGGGGTGGGTAAGGAAAGCTCGATGGACTTCACGCTGTGGAAGGCGGCGAAGCCGGGGGAGCCCAGTTGGGACAGCCCCTGGGGATTGGGAAGGCCTGGTTGGCACATCGAGTGCAGCGCCATGTGTCTCAAGTACCTGGGGGACACGGTCGATATTCATGGTGGAGGGCAGGATTTGGTTTTCCCACACCATGAGAACGAAATCGCTCAATCGGAGGCATTTACTGGCACTGCTCCCTTCGTCAGGTACTGGCTGCACAATGGCCTGCTACAGCTGGGTGAAGAGAAGATGAGCAAGTCACTGGGGAATCTGATCACCGTCGCGGAGGCTCTTGCACGCTGGAGCGCCGACACGCTGAGGCTATTTGTCCTGAGTTCTCACTACCGAAGCCCTCTCACCTACAGTGATGAAGGCGTCGAGGCCGCGGCCAGGGGGGTGGAGCGGTTGCGCCTCGCTGCTCATCGGGAAGGACCGGATTCATCGGCGGTGGCGATGGATGGCGCGCCTTATCGTGACAGGTTCATCGAGGCCATGGATGACGATTTCAACACTGCTCAGGCCATCGCCACCCTTTTCGAACTGGCGAGGGAAGTGAATCGGGCAGCGGAGGAAGGCCTTTGCGTTGCTGATGGACAGGCGCTGCTTATGGAACTGGCTGGCGTGCTGGGGTTGGGCTTGGAGGAAGCGGAGGTCCACCTTGATGCCGTCCCCTTGGCGCGACTGCTGGCTGAAGTCCATGCCGGGTTGGGCAGTAGCGACGCCGAACTGGCAACGGAAGCCTTTGGCCCCGCTGAGTCTGTTGCCCAACGGGTGTCAGAGGCCAACGCCGAAGCCATCATATCGCTGCTGGTTGGGGCGAGGGGGAAGCTCAGGGAACGCAGGCGATTTGACATTGCTGACCATATTCGGCAAAGTCTGGCAGGACTTGATATTATCCTCGAGGATACTGACAGGAGGACGACTTGGAGGTATCGGAGGTGAAAGCATGAAGACCTGGCAATACGTATCCCTGGTGGTCATCGCGATCGCGGTGGCGGGGTTGATTGGTTATGCGCTTAAGGGATTCTTCGAACGGCCCGATGCCTACCTGTGGTGGAAGGTGCTGGTCGGGGTGTGCATTGTGGGGTTCGTGTCGCTCCTCGCCTATGTGGCTGCTGAGCGCTGGAGAGGGAAGAAGAAGGAACCCGAACACATCAAGAAGGTGAAGCATTGATTGTGGTAAGCTCGGGCCACGTAGAGGGAAAGACGATCGTCGAGACCCTTGGCATGGCCAAGGGAAGCACGGTGAGGGCGAGGCATCTGGGCAGGGACATCACCGCCAGCTTGAGAGGCCTCGTCGGTGGTGAGATCGAGGAGTACACCAAGTTGATGGCGGAGGCGAGGGAGCAGGCACTCCACAGGATGGAGGAGCAGGCGGAGAAGATGGGTGCGAACGCCATCGTAGACGTGAGGTTCATGACCTCGATGGTAATGAGCGGCGCTGCCGAGATTCTGGTCTACGGAACGGCAGTGGTCGTCGAATGAGAGTGGGTCAGAAAGCAGAAAGGGTCGCTCTCGAGATAGTCACCTAGGTGGGCGTAAGCCCTGCCGCGGCAACCACCACATACTTCTCTATAGGTACACGCACCGCATTTTCCCTTGAGGTTTCCTCTGTCGCGCAGGCTACTAAACAGTTCCGATTCGTACCATATTTCTGGAAGCGGGGTCTGTCGCACATTGCCACCACTGAGAGGAACGAAGGGACATGGCCAGACGTCGCCGTTGGGCTTGACGTAGCACAGGCCGCTGCCGGCGACACAGCCTTTGAAGAACGTGTTAGCCAGCGCTTTTCTCAAACCGTTCTTGCCGTTCTGCGCCGTGAGGTACGCCCAGTACTGCGGATAGCATACCGGCTCGATTACCGCGGTACTCGTTCGCTGCTTGTCGGCTATGAGCTGGACGGTGCTCTGGTATTCCAGCAGCGAGAGCTCCATGTCTGTTTCTCCCCTGCCCTCGGGCATGAGGTGGTAGAGGAGGACGATTTCGGTGCCTACCTCGGAGGCAAAATCGAGTAGCGCCGGCATCGACGAGCGATTCTCGCTCATCACCGTGGTGTTTATCTGCAGGTTCATCCCCACATCAAGCGTGTTGTAGATGCCCTGGATTGTTCTCTCGAAGGAACCCGGGACCTGCGTTATGCGTTCGTGGATCGTCTTGTCGTTGGCGTTCAGGCCGATGGCCATATTGACTACCCCGATGCGCTTCAATCGCTTTGCCGCCTCAAGGGTGAGCAGGGTGCCGTTTGTCGCTATGGAGACCTCGAACCCAAGGCCACATGCGTACTCGACCAGTTCGAAGATATCCGGCCGAACCAGTGGCTCACCACCGCCGAATGCCAGCATGCGAAACTCCGGTATCTCCGCCAACTGGTCGAGGAGTCTCATGCCCTCCTCAGTTGTGAGCTCTTCCGGGTCTCTCTTGCCGGCGGTGGCGTGACATTGCTTGCACTTGAGATTGCACGCAGCCGTCACCTCCCAGACAGGGTGAATGGGGAACCCGATGCAGCCCATGCCAATGGCCCCCGCGGCGGTTGGCATGGTCTTCCTGCCCTTTAACAGCCATGAGGGGAGCCTTGTCCAGCCGGTCGATGTAGCGAGAAACAGCGCACTCATCGCCTGTTTCGCTACCAGCGTGGGGGGGCTGTAGAATGGTTTTACTTTCCTCTTATGCTTTTGGAACAAGCTACACTCAGTCCTTCTAGGCCTAGCACGAACACACACAGTATGGCGATTATTATGAGGTCGCTACGTTGCGCACCCGCGAGGCTCAGCCCCGCTGCGATGAAAGCCGCGATGTAGATGAAGGTGATGAGGTGGTCGAGCACCATGGTTCTGAGCGATACCCCCTCCATGGCTTTGGTATTCCCTAGGCTTCCTTTCCTAATGAGACTCATGACATTCCACACGACAAAGGGCAATAGAATCACCGAGAGGGGCGCAGTAATCATGGGGACACCGAAGAAAGCGATGGCTATCATGAAGAGATAGGTGAAGACCAACATCGCAATGTACAAGTAGATGGCCTTTTCCTTGCCCATCCTGACGACCAGGTTCTTCTTCCCCGCTATGGCGTCTGACTCCATGTCGGGAAGTTCGTTGATGAGGATGACCAAAAAGACGCTGAACGCTCCGGGGAGGGAGGCCAGTATGGCGACGTTATCGAGGCGGCCCGTCTGCAGGTAGTAGCCCATGATGGTCGCAAGCCATCCGCAGGAGAACCAGATGGCGACTTCGCCGAGCCCTCGATAGGACAATTGGACCGGCTTGGCGGTATAGAAATAACCGATGAGCAGGGCGAGGAATCCCAACGGTAGGGTGAGGAGCCCGGTGTTGTAGACGAAATAGAGGACCAGGCCAAGAATGGCTACCAAGACAATAAGAGCATAGGCAGCCCATAATGCCTCACGCCTGGGGACCAATCCCATGGGCAACACTCGAGACCCGCCCGAGAGGCTGTGGAACTGCCGGTTTATGATATCGGCTCCATAATCGTAGTATTCGTTGATGAGGAACGTCACAAGCATGACCAGGATTACGCCCAAAGTGGAGAGAAGAAGCACAGCCCAGTTGATGGGGTACCCCTGGCTCCAGGCGATAATCGCTCCCAGAAGGAAAGGAAGCACGCCCCTGGCGGTGGGTCCGATACGCAAGAGCGTGCTCCAGGCCAGCGCTTGTTGCTTCAGAGATACGTTCTGGCTCATCGTGTCCCCCCCCGCAGGTCGAGGTCGGCCGCTGTGGGTTGGGGTCTCGGATGGTAGAAGTGCGGCCAACGTACGTCCCCCCGCAGCTCCGTAACGGTGACCTTCATCTCACGTCTCGGTTTCCCGGGTGCTGACCTGCCGCAAAGAAGCCTCGTTTCTTCCGATCTTGACTTCATCGCCCATCTTGGCTTGGAGAAACCTGGCCGCGCTGCTATTGCTCATAGACACTTCCAGGTTGCCGCTGCTGCCGACCAGCGCCAGCAATCCCTGCTCATCTTCATCAGCGTAAGTGTGGCTCAGATCGTCTATGATGTGACCGTGAACCTCGATGAATACCCTCCCTTTGGGGAGGTTGCTCTTCTTGATGTCGGTGATGAGATTGCCAAATCGGTCGATGTGGAGTATGTGGCCGACGAGCACACCATCCTCGCCAACTTGAGGGCGAGGGATGGGAAAGGCAATGATAGAGTCGATGCTCTGGCCGAACTCCTGGGGCGACACACCACGCGACAGGTGGGCGGCAACCGGGGCGAAGACGTCACGGGCGTGGAAGGTATTGCTGACCGGTGACATGAAGTAGCGGGTATTGGTAATGGCATACGCCTGAAGTTCGTCGGAGGGCGTTTCATCGGCAACGTAGCTGAGCAGTCCGTTGTCCGGCGCGATGAAGAATCCATTCGGCGTCACCAGCAAGACTGCCTTTCGCTCAGTACCTACCCCGGGGTCGACAACAGCCACGTGGATGGTCCCTCGGGGAAAGTAGTGATGGGTAGTGCTGAGCAGGAAGGCGGCCTGTGGGATATTCTGTGGCTCAACGGAATGACTGATATCGACTATGGTGACCTGAGGGTTGATGCTGAGGATTACTCCCTTTGCCGCAGCAACATAGGGGTCTTGCAGGCCGAAGTCAGTCGTCAGTGTGATGACGCCCATGGCTCTAACCGCTGACACGGACGGCGAAGATGGAAACCACGACGAAGATGATGGCCAAGACGACGGTTAGCTGAAATAGCGTCCTCTCTATCCCTCTCTTGGTCCGATAGGTGCCCGTTTGGGTGCCCACGATGCCTCCCAGCCCGCCTCCTCTCACTTGAAACATGACGGCGACGATCAGGACTACCGCTACTATGATTTGGGCGATATTCAGATAGGTCTGCATGATTAACCCTGCAGCTTCTCCTTAAGAAGTTCACTCACCGTAGACGCATTCACCCGGCCCTTTGTCTCGCGCATCACCTGCCCTACCAGGAACTTGAGCGCCTGCTCCTTTCCCTTCCTGAAATCGGCTGCTGCCTTGTCATTGTCGGCGATTACCCGGGCAATGACTCCCTCGATCTCGCTGGTGTCGCTTATCTGAGTAAGCCCTCTTTCGGCAACGACGTCATGGGCAGGGCGGCCGGTTGTGAACATCTCTTCAAGGACGGTCTTGGCTGCTGCCCCGCTAAGCGTTTGCTGCTCAATGAGGTCCAGCATCTCCATCAGACTCTTCGGTTTGATCTTGCAGTCGCTTATGTCAGTGCCAGTGGCATTCAGCAGTCTTGAGACGTCCGCCAGTAGCCAGTTGCTGACGGCTTTGGCTCTGTCCGCGACTCTTGGGCTCTGAGCCAGGCTGACGCACTCGTCGAAATAGTCGGCCATTGCCTTGGAGCTGGTAAGCAGGCTGGCATCGTAGCGGGACAGGCCGTATTGCCCCATGAACCTGTCGCGTCTGGCATCGGGCAGTTCAGGCAGTTTGGCCCTGATCTGCTCAACCCATTCCCGACTGAACGCCATCGGAGGGAGGTCAGGCTCAGGAAAGTAGCGATAGTCGTGGGCATACTCCTTGCTGCGCTGCGATACGGTGATGCCCCTATCCTCAACCCAGCCTCTGGTCTCCTGGACCAGCCTGCCTCCTGATTCGGCCACCTCCCTCTGTCTCTTTTCCTCGTACTCGAGGGCGCGGTAGACCGCCCTGAAGCTGTTCATGTTCTTCACTTCGACCTTCACCTTGAGGTCAGTCTCGCCGAGCGGCCGGATGCTGATGTTGGCGTCACACCTGAAGCTTCCTTCTTCCATGTTGCCCGTGGATACGCCGAGGAACTGGAGGACAGCGCGCAGCTTCATCAGGTACTGTCGCGCCTCCTCCGGTGAGCGAAGGTCGGGCTCGCCTACAATCTCCATGAGAGGAACCCCGGAACGGTTGACGTCAACCAGGCTGTAGGACTCACCCTCCGCCGTGGCGCGGTGCACCAGCTTCGCCGTGTCCTCCTCGAGGTGAACGCGGGTGATGCCGATACGCTTATCGCACCCGTCGACATGGATGTCAACCCAGCCGTTGACACTGATGGGAGCATCATACTGGGAGACCTGGTAGCCCTTCATCAGGTCAGGGTAGGGGTAATTCTTTCGGTCGAACTTGGTGTAATCAGGGATGCTACAGTTCAGGGCAAGCGCCGTCATCACCGTGTATTCCAGAGCTTTCTCGTTTATCACCGGGAGAACGCCGGGCATACCAAGGCAGACGGGGCAAACATGAGTGTTGGGCGGAGCGTCGGCGTAGGCGGCGCTGCAACCACAGAACATCTTGCTCTCCGTCAATAGCTGTGAATGGACCTCCAGGCCAATGATGGTCTCATAGTCCATGCTGAAGGTAGTATAGCAGTTATCGCATAGGTCAGCAAGGAGACTCTGGCTGTCTTCGCCGCTTAGCGGTGTTGGGGCCTGCTCAGTCGATCGGCGCGGCACGGGCACTGCGGCGGCCTACGAAGCTCCTGGGTTGGCTTTGTCGTTGCCCTTGCTCGGGGCCCCCTGTTCTGGCGGCGGTCCAGAGAAACCCCTGAATCGCATTCCGACGGGGATTATGAGCCACCACACCCACCGTGGCAGGTCCTCGCGTCTGGGCGCGCGGCCGTGGAGGCGCTTGTAGCGCCGCAGGTACCATTTGCCGCCAATGGTCTGTCCAATAGAGAGCAAACCCCAGAACACGATGAATATGACAACAAAATAGACCGTTATCGTCTGTGCCAAGAGCGCGTTCACCGCGGCCGCTTCCCGTAGTCCGTCATGACTTTACTGTATCAGACCTTTCGGCCAGTGGCAATCTGCCCGGCGCGGCTTTCCTTGACGGCGTCCAGGCCTCATGGTATCGTGCCGTGGGGACAATCGTGATCGACAGCCTGCTGGGACTGGGAATTTCGAAAGCACTGACTGTTTTCATCGTGTCCATGCTCCCAATAGTGGAGCTCCGCGGCGCCCTTCCCGTCGCCATCAACGTGTTCCATATCCCGTGGTACTATGCCTTGCCCATCGCTCTGGTGGGCAATGTGCTTCCTGTCCCCTTTCTGCTGCTGTTTCTCGGCCTGGTGCGACGGCTGGCGGCGAAGCTGGGTCCGGTGGGGAGGGCGCTGGAATGGGTCCTGAGCCTGGCGGCGCGGCGAGGTAGAATCGTCGAGAGATATGGTCGCATTGGCCTGGTGGTTTTTGTGTCCATCCCCCTGCCGGTAACCGGCGCGTGGACCGGTTCGATTGTGGCCTTTTTGCTCGGCCTGCCCTTCTGGCAGTCGCTGCTGTCGATCTGTCTGGGGTTGCTGGTGGCTGGGGCCATTGTGACGGCGCTATGCCTGTTGGGCTGGGTAGGTGGGGTCATCGCTGGCGTTGCGCTGGGAGCGCTGGTCGTGGTGGCCCTGTGGCCGCGGCGCGTCGAGAGGGCACCCTAGCTGGCCGCAGCATGGTGTGGGGATGGCGGCGGGTCAGTCGTCGCTCCACGCTCCCTCGCCGATGAGGGGGACGAAGCGGCAGGGAGTGAGGCTGTTGGCGGTGAATCCCTTCTTCTTCTTGACGACCAGAAGTAAGTCCTGGTCCCACATCGAGCCGACGGGGATGACCATCCGACCGCCGACGGTAAGTTGCTCCAGAAGGTTTGGCGGTACTTGGGGCGCGGCCGCGGTTACCATGATCGCCTCATAGGGCGCCTCGGCCGGCCAGCCCAGGGTCTCTTCAGCGAGGTAGACCCTCACGTTTGCGCACCCCAGGTTCTTCAGGGTCAGTCGCGCATGGTCGGCGAGGCTCTTGACCCTCTCCACGGTTACTACCTCGCGGGCGAGCTCGGCGAGGATGGCCGCCTGGTAACCGCTTCCCGCGCCCAGCTCAAGCACCTTCTCGGTCCCCGAGAGGTTGAGCGCTTGCGTCATCAGGGCGACGATGAAGGGTTGAGAGATGGTCTGCCCCTCGCCGATGGGGAGCGGCCTGTCCTCGTAGGCACGGAGCCGCTCTTGCGGTGGGACAAAGAGCTCGCGGCGCACGCGGCGCATGGCATCAAGCACCTTGTCGTCGCGAATCTCACGGCTGAGGTAGTTGACTAGTCTCTCTCGCTCGTCGTCCTGGGTCATGGGTCACCATCGCCGGTCGCTGTCATCACAGAGCGACGCAGAGGCAGGATTGGCAGTGGAAATCTACCACAAACAAGCGAGGGCATCAAGCTTGATGGTCGCGTGGGGCTGGCATATAATTTGACGCGCTGGGGTGTAGGGTCTTGGCCAGGTACTACGTTGGGACGAGCGGTTGGGTGTATAGGCACTGGCGGGAGGTGTTCTATCCATACAAGCTGCCGCAGTCGAAGTGGCTGGAGTTCTACACGCGTCACTTCTCCACGGTGGAGCTCAACAACAGCTTTTACCGGCTGCCGACGGAGAAGGCCTTTTCGAGCTGGCGTGAGACCTCCCCCGCTGGCTTCGTCTACGCGGTCAAGGTGAGCCGCTTCATCACCCATATCAAGCGACTGAAGGACGTCGACGAGCCTGTAGACACCTTCCTGTCAAAGGCGCAGCTTCTGGAGGAGAAGCTGGGCCCATTGCTCTACCAGCTTCCGCCGAATATGCATCGAGACGACGAAAGACTCGATGCCTTTCTCTCGCTCCTGCCCAGCGGCCTTCGCCACGTTGTGGAGTTCCGCCACGATTCCTGGCTCGATGATGCAGTCTTTGCCATCCTCAGGAAGCACAATGTCGGGCTCTGCGTCTTTGATATGCCTGACCTGTCGTGCCCGCTCCGAGCCACGGCGGACTTCGCCTACGTCCGCTTCCATGGCGCCACCGGCCTGTACTACAGCCGCTACTCCGATGACGAGCTTGAGGACTGGGCGCGGAGAATATCGGGATTGGCGAGCGATCTGGACGCGGTGTACGTCTACTTCAACAACGATGCCGAGGGCTACGCCATAGAGAACGCCCGCGCGCTGGCGCAGAAGCTGGCTTGAGCCCTTGCCGTGACTGGAAACGCTCTGAGAATATGGCGGATTCCCGCGTAGCGGTTGGGGATGGAGCTTACCTACCCTTGCTGGACAGCAGCGCTGCCACCTTGTCCAGGATGCGGTTGGCCACCTCGTACTTGGACATCAGGGGCAGGTCGTCCACGTTGCCGGCGCGGTCGATGAGCACGACCTTGTTGGTGTCGACATAGAAGCCACTGTCGGTGGCGGTGATGTCGTTGGCGGCGATGAGGTGGAGGTTCTTACGCTTCAGCTTCTCGCTGGCGTTCTGCACCAGGTTCTCGCTTTCGGCGGCAAAGCCAACCTTGATGATGTCGCTCTTCACGTCGCCCAGGATGTCGGGATTCTCCACCATCTCGATGGTGAGCTTGTCGCCCTTTCTCTTGATCTTGCTTACCGCGGCAGCGATGGGACGGAAGTCGGCGGGAGCGGCGGCCATGATGAGGGCGTCGGCGCCGGCGCTGGCATCCACCACGGCATCACGCATCTGGATGGTGGTCTCAACCTGGACCACGTCCACGCCTGCCGGTGGATTGAGCGCAGTCGGGGCGCTCACCAGCACCACAGTCGCGCCGCGGTCACGGGCGGCCTCAGCGACGGCGTAGCCCATCTTTCCTGACGAGCGGTTACCGATGACGCGCACCGGGTCGATGGGCTCGCGGGTGCCCCCGGCGCTCACCACAATGCGCCTTCCCGCCAGGTCGCCTTCCCTGCCCAGTACCTGGCGAATCGTGCCCAGAATCTCCTCGACCTCGGCGAAGCGGCCGGGACCATAAGTCCCGCCAGCGAGGCGGCCGTAGGCAGGGCCGACGAAGACGAAACCCCTCGCCTTGAGCTTGGCGACATTCTCCTGGGTGATAGGGTTCTCGTACATGTTGCTGTGCATCGCCGGGGCGACGACTATCGGGGCCTTGGTAGCAAGCACGGTGGACGAGAGCATATCGTCGGCGATGCCGCATGCCAGCTTGGCCATGGTGTTCGCCGTGGCCGGGGCGATGACCACCACGTCGGCGCGCTGAGCAAGGGTGATGTGGTTGATGGCCAATTCCGATGTGGTGTCGAAGAGGGACGTGATTACGGGACGGCGCGTAATGGTGCGAAAGGCCAGCGGGGTGACCAGCTCCTGCGCGGAGGCGGTCAGCACGACGTCAACCTTGGCCCCCTCCTGGGCGAGCTTGCTGGCAAGGTCGATGGCCTTGTAAGCGGCTATGCTGCCGGTAACGCCGAGAACGATGCGTTTGTCTTTGGTCATCTCTCCCCCGATCTATTCATCTCGTAGATGAATCGCAAGCCGATGAGGGTAAGGTGGCGGTTCACCTCATCTATCACCGCGGTCTCCTTGGCGATGACGTTGGCCAGCCCGCCGGTCGCCACCACCTTTACGTGGCCGCCAAGCTCGCGGCGAATACGTGATACCAGGTTCTCGATGAGTCCCACGTAGCCGAACATGACCCCCGACTGCATGGCGGTCACGGTGTTTCGCCCGATAGCGTGCTCCGGCGGTATGAGCTCGATTCTAGGCAGCTTCGACGCTCGCTGGAAGAGGGCCTCCGCGGCGATGCCTATGCCCGGGGCTATGGCGCCGCCGAGGTACTCGCCGTCTTCGGAGACCGCATCGAGGGTGGTGGCGGTGCCGAAATCGATAACGATCAGAGGGCCTCCGTAGAGCCGATGGGCCGCGGCAGCATTGACCACGCGGTCGGCGCCAACCTCGCGGGGGTTGTCAATTCCGATTCGCACCCCGGTCTTGACGCCGGGGCGAATCATGAGGGGTGGGGTCTTGATGTAGCGGCTGCTGAGTTCCTCCAATACCGGTTCAAGGGGGGGTACGACGCAGGAGATGACGGCGTCATCGACATCCGCGAAAGAGAGGCCGTCCCTCGGCAGCAGGTTCAGGAATAGTACAGCGTACTCATCGGCTGTCTTGTTGAGATCGGTGGCGATGTTCCATGTGGCGCGAAGCGTCTCCCCTTCGAATACGCCCACAACTATGTTTGTGTTCCCAACATCGATGGCCAGCAACATTGTGCTTAACCCTCCTTGATGCTCTTGATCACTCTCGGCAGGGCGGTCAGCAGGTCGCCGGCGGCCATACCTGCGTCGCCAAGCTCTGCCTCAACTAGCTCCCCGGCCTTGCCGTGGAGGTAGACGCCGCAGGTTGCCGCGGCAAACGGTGTAAGGCCCTGGGCCAGCAGGCCGGCAATAGTGCCGGCGAGCACGTCACCTGTGCCGGCGGAGGCGAGGCCAGCGCTGGCGACCGGGCTGACCCTCACATTGCCGTCTGGTGAGGCTACCACGGTGTGCGCTCCCTTGAGCACCACGGTCTTCCCCCACTGAGCTGCCCTCACCTGTGCCGTCGTTAGCCTGTCCTGGCTTATCTCGTCGGTTGAAAGGCCAGTGAGACGGGCCATCTCCCCGGGGTGGGGAGTAAGTATAGCATCCTGTTTCAGCCTTTGCCACCAGTCGGGGGTGCTGGCGAGGGAGTTGAGCGCATCGGCGTCGAGGACCAGTGGCGGTGACAGCGATGGTGGCATGTCGAGCAGCGACCTGTGGACGAAGTCCGGTACACCCGGGTGCTGGCTCAGCCCGCACCCCATGAGCAGGACGTCGTAATCGGCGAGCGCTTCATGGAGCACCCGATATGCCTCGCTGTCGATGTAGCCGGGCTCTGATTCCGGCAGCGGGGCGTAGGTGACCTCGGTCAGCTTCGATGCCAGGATAGGCTGGAGGCTGCGGGCCATGGCAAGGGTCACCAGGCCGGCGCCGACGCGGATGGCACCTTCACAGGCAAGATACGCCGCACCTACGTAGTTGAGCGAGCCGGCGCAAACGAGCACACGGCCGAAGGTGCCTTTGTGGGCGTTGCGCGGGCGACTCGGCAGTGCAGACTTGACATAAGTATCGGTAACAAGCTCGGTGGCAATGTCCTGGGCGAGTTCTTCGGGAAGGCCTATGCCGCCGACAACCAGTTGGCCCAGCAGGTCGTGAGCGGGAAATGAATAGAGGCCTGTCTTGGGATAGCCCAGGGTTACGGTGAGGTCGGCGGGAAGGCAGGCCGCATCGGCGGTTCCCGTAGCGGCGTCAACGCCGGAGGGCAGGTCCACGGCGACGAGGCGAAGGTCGCGCCGGGCTTTCCTGGCCTGCCTCACCCTGTCGAGGATGTCTTTGACCGTGCCTGCGAGAGGGCGAACCTTTCCGGTGCCGAAGATGGCGTCGACCACCACACCGGTTAACGGTAGCAGGCTGTCCAGGTTGGCGAGTTGTAAGTCATCAGTGGCGATTATGCAGGGGATGCCTCTTTGCCTGACGATGGCATAGTTCTGGTCGTCGGCGCTGCGCTCGGTGCAAAGGTAGACGTGGACCCTGGCTCCCCAGTCGTGGAGATGACGAGCGGTGACCAGGCCGTCGCCGCCGTTGTTGCCCGGGCCGACCAGGATGACGAACTGGTGGTGTACCACGGTTCCCAGCCATGCTTTGATGTGCCGGGCGATCGAGAGGCCGGCGTTCTCCATGAGGGCGTTCCACGGAAGACCGGAGTCGGCGGCGCGTTGCTCGATCTCCCGCATCTCATCTGGGGTTACTATCTTCAAAGCGTCCTCCAACTGCTGAGGCGACTGCGTAGTGGTGTGAATGGGAGAGGCTGAGGTCGAGGTGCGTCATGCCAAGCTCCTCGGACTTCTTCCGTGCTCCACTATGGAGGAATACCAGGGGCTTTCCATCGGAATTGGGGAGCACCTCGATGTCCTGCCAGCCCACGCCATTGGTGCCAGTGCCAAGGGCCTTCATCACGGCTTCCTTGGCCGCGAAGCGAACGGCCAGCGCTGGTGTGCGACCTCGGCAGACCTCAAGCTCGGCCTCGGTGTACACGCGCTCGAGGAAGCGTTCACCCCAACGGGCTATGGCGTCGTCAATGCGGTCGATCTCGATTATGTCCACACCGACAAAGAGCATATTCATCCTCTGACGCGGGTTGCTACGCTCCATTATATGGGCATGAAGGCTGTTTCACAACATGGGTGTTTCCGTTCCGGTGCCGACGACTATCCCCGTCCACCCTGGGCCCTTGGACGAACTCAGCACAGACCTGTTGAAGCGTGAGCGGTCTCGTACGCCTCCGGTGCGGTTCTCTTTCTCCTCCCCGAACCGCCCATCGGGTGGGACTTTCCCACCCACCCGCCGCGTGGCGCTGCGGGGAGGGCGGTAAGTTTCCGACAGTTTGGGGCGTTCAATTGAACGCCCCTACGACCGAGCGCGTGTCACAGGGGCTCTTGGCCCTTTTGCGGTTGTGCAATGTGGGTTCGGCGGCTTGTTGCCTTGGGTCGATGGGTTCGGTACAATACAGTCCTGCTTGAGGACTGCCTATGATTACCGTAGTATTGATCAGTCATACCCCAGACCCGGAGCGCACGATAGCCGCCGCCGCCCGGGTTTCCGCCTCGCCTGTGGGGGCGGTGGAGCTGCTGGACAAGCTGACCCCCGATCGAGTTGATAAGCTCATTGAGCGGCTTATCTCCTCCGGTCACATGTCGGTGTTCGAGCACGCGAGCTTCACCTTTGCCATCGAAGGCATTTCCCGTGTGACAAGCCACCAACTGGTACGGCACAGGCTGGCGAGCTACACCCAGCAGAGCCAGCGATACGTCTCACTGAGGGACTTCAAGTACATTACCCCCGCCAGCGTCAACGCCAGGTCCGAGCTGGCAGGAAGGTATCATGAGATGGTTCGCGCTGCGCACCGGCTCTATCTTGAGATGCTGGATGCCGGCATCCCGGCCGAGGATGCCCGCTATGTGCTTCCCAATGCCGCCGAAACGAGGCTGGTGATGACGATGAATGCTCGGGAGCTGATTCATGCCTGCTCGCTGCGGCTATGCCTCAGGGCGCAGTGGGAGATAGTGGAGCTCTTCGAGCACATCAAGGCGGAGGTGGAGAAGGTGGCGCCCCGGCTTGCCGCCGAGCTCAAACCGAAGTGCTACCGGCTGGGGTACTGCGACGAGACGGAGAGCTGTGGCGTCTTCCCCACGCGGGCTGAGCTGGGCGAGAGACCTGGTGGAAGCACGTAGGCCACCAGTGACCGGAGACCGGTGACGGCATACGCCCGAGGAGTGGTGGAGCACGCGGTCCTTGCTGTGGACGAAGGAGACATTGCTGAACCAGGATAAGCTTCGAGAATTCCAGCCCGTTTTCTACCCCAGGTCGGTGGCTGTAGTCGGCGCCTCTCCCAATCCAGCCAAGTTCGGTAACAGGTACTTCGAGGCCCTGGTCAACGTGGGCTTCAAGGGGCCCCTCCACCCGGTCAACCCGGACGCGGCCGAAGTCCTCGGCATCAAGGCGTACTCCACGGTCAAAGACATCCCTGGCCCGGTTGAGTACGTCATCGTTTGTGTCCCGGCATCGCAGGTGCTCGGCGTGCTCGATGACTGCGCGGCGAAGGGGGTGAAGGTGGTCCAGTTCTTCACCGCCGGCTTCTCCGAGACGGGCGAGGAGGAAGGACGCCGTCTCGAGGCCGAGATGGTGAAGAAGGCGAGGGCGGGTGGCTTTCGCATCATCGGGCCCAATTGCATCGGCGTGTACTCGCCGGCCCACCGGATGCCGTACGGGCCCATGCCCGTGCTTGGCGAGGTCGGGTCTGTCGGTTTCATCTCCCAGAGCGGTGGCCATGCGGGGAGGGTGATCGGCATTGGGATGAGGCGCTCGATCCGCTTCAGCAAGGTGGTGAGCTTCGGCAACGGGTCTGACCTCGACAGCGTGGACTATCTGGAGTATCTCGCGGTGGACCCGGAGACGAGGATTATCGGGGCCTACCTTGAGGGCATGAGACAGGGCCGGAGGTTCCTCGAGCTTGCGAGGGAGATTTCCAGGACGAAGCCCATGATTGTGTGGAAGGGGGGCAAGACGGAGCCGGGCGCCGAGGCGGCGGCTTCCCACACCGCGTCGCTGGCCATACCCGACGCCATCTGGGATGCGGCGATGAAGCAGGCGGGCATCGTCAGGGTGGACAGCCTGGAGGAACTCGCCGACACTCTGCTGACCTTTCAACACTATCCGCCGTTCCTGGGTGAGAACGTCGCCATCGTTGCCGGGCTTGCCGGCGGGGGTGGTGGAGAGAGCGTGTCGTCAACCGATGCCTGTGCCAGCGTGGGCCTGAAGGTGCCTCCCTTCACCGACGAGACGAGGGTCAAGTTGAAGGCGATTCTCCCTCCGGCAGGGTGCATCCTGAGAAACCCGCTGGACATGGGTGGGTCTGGCGGAGTGCTGGAGGTCCTGGAGCGGACGATGGAGATCGTTGTGGGCGACCCCGGAGTGGACGCCATCATTGTGAATGAGCACCTGGACCAGCTTCTCGGTGGAATGCCGAAGGAGAGGCTTGAGGGGATGAACGACATCTTCATTCGCGCCGCGGGGGTGAAGCCTCTCGTCATAGTCTCTTCCCCTTCCATGTTCGCCGCTGAGGTGGTGGCGTTGGAGAGGAAACTCGCCGACGCGCGGGTAGCGGTGTATCCCAGCCTGGACCGTGCCGCGAAGGCGATAGCCAACATGAACTGGTACTACCGCTTCCATCGCGGAGCCGGGGATGTGTAGCTGCTAGAGGCTGCAGCTGACTCTGGCTCACAGCCAGTGCCTACTGCGTCTTGAGACACTCGTACAAAGCGTTGCGCAAAGCACGTTCGCGCGGGTCGTCACTGCCGTAGATGCCTACCCTGTTGGGGGCATAGGCGTAGCCGACCTGGGCGTCGGGGTCGGCAAAGGCGAAGGCCCCGCTTGCTCCAGCGTGACCGAAGGCCCTGTCACTGACGCCGAATGTGAAATTGTGCAGGGGCCTGTTGAAGCCAAGAGAGTAGCAGTTGTCGACGAGCAGAACCTCGTCACGCCAGCCGCCGCCGGGAGGGACTACGGGCGCCGTCAGAGCTGCAATGGTCTCATTGTCCAGGCTCAATTCTCCACCGCCAGCGGCGAAGACACTGTACGCCCTGGCCATGCTTCTCACCTGACCGATCCCGTTTTCACTGGCTATCTCCAGCGAGAGGAGCTCGCGCTTGTTGAGATTGCGGTGATTGGTGAGGGCTTTGGGATTCATTAGCGTGCGATACGTGAGGGGCTTCGACTTCGACGGATTGAGGGCGGCCCTGAGGAGGCACCTGAGATAGGGATGTTGGCGCAGCGCTGCCAAGGCTTTGGAGGTTCCTGCGGGGATGAGGGTCGCAAGTCGTGCGTCGGGGATGTCCCCTGGCAGACTGATGTAGAACTCGACGCCGAGCGGCGTGGCGATCTCATCGTGAAAGTACTGTCCGATGCCTCTTCCGTGTGGGTCGACGCGCCGCATGAGTTCGCTCATATACCAGCCCATGGTCCAGCAGTGGTATCCATGTCTTGTGCCCGGCAGCCAAGCCGGCTTCTGCCTGGCCAGTACAGCAGCGAGGGCCTCGTGATCTCCTATCGTATTGAGGTCAAGCGGCTCGTCGATTGCACAGAGGCCTGCCTGATGAGACAGTAGCTGGCGCACCGTTATCGCGGCCTTACCGTGTTGTGCGAATTCGGGCCAGTACGTGGAAACCGCCTCGTCGTAGTCCAGCAGGCCGCATGAATGGGCGACGGCCAGTGCCATTGCCGCCATGCCCTTGGTTGCCGAGAAGACCACTACCAGCGTGTCTTCCTCCCAGGGGGCGCGGGTCTTGCGGTCGCGGTAGCCGCCCCACAGGTCCACGACCTTCTGGCCCCTGAAGTGCATGGCACAGGCTGCGCCGACTTCGCCACGTTCGGCGAAATTCCTCCTGAACTCCCTCTCCACCCGTTCGAAACCCGATGCTACAGAGCCGTGAACAGGTGATGAGGCGACCTTGGCGGTTGACATTCGCTCCTCCGTGGGTTCGCTGCGTTGAAGACGTTGGCCACCGGCTGTTTGTTCGTGCGCTTCAGGCTGCGACCGCTTAGACTGGACTCCAGTCTACTCAAGCCGTTGTTCCAGGGCAAGAGGCGCAGGGTACTTGAAAAGGCACGCTGGCTGGGGGTTTGGACATGCCACTGCCTTGGCTGCGTCTTGCGGACGGCGGCAGGAGCTTCCTTGCAGCTGGACACTGCCTGACCTAGACCGTGACCGTCACGGTGATGGCGCCCTGAGGGCATACCTGTTCGCAGATCATGCAGGCGGTGCACGAGCTCGGCAGGGCTGCCGTCACCACCCAGTCCTCGGCCTCCTTGTGCGGCGCGCGGGGGGTTCGAGGGTGGTTGACGAACACGCCTTCAGGGCAGGCCTCGAGGCAGGCACGGCAGTCCCGTGGCGCTTTGCATTTCTCTTCGCTGATCTCTATGTGCACCATGGAAGTCACCACTCATCCGCCAGAACGGGGATTGCATTTCGGTCGTGCAGGGTGATGGCGTCGCGGGAGCACACCGCTCGACACACGCCGCAGCCGTAGCACTGGCGCTGGTTGACGTAGCACCTCTGTAGCGTGGGTGAGTATTGGATCGCGCCGAAGTTGCACACCATCATGCAGTCGCGGCACCCGGTACAGCTCTCCCAGTCGATGCTGGCCACGTACTCCGCCTTGAAGAAGACGGGCAGTCCAAGGCGGAGGCGAAACTTCATGGCGAGGCATTCCTTGCTGGTACAACTGCAGATGGAGCCGATGAAAGGGGTCATATAGGTCCACACGCTGTGGACGAGGCCGCGGTGGTCGAGGGTGCGCAGGGCCTTCTTGGCATCCTCTGGGGACATCTCCTCGAGGTCCGACGAGTATTCGGGGTAGGGAACGAGAAAGCCCGCGGGGAGGAAGTCGGACTCGAAGGTGGTGATGGCAAAACAGTATCGTGCCTCCCGCCTGCCGAGAAGGGCGCTGCGACACAGGCACGGCACGCGGACCACGCTGAGGCTCATGTCGATGATGTGCTCGGCGTCCTCGAGGGGAACGATCTGGCCGTAGTGGGTCTTCTTGAACTGCTCGACGAGCGGGGGCACGATTGCCTCGGCAGCGGCGGGGTCGAAGGGGACCCTGTCGAGAATGGGGATCGCCGTGGACGCCAGTTCCTCAAACCTTTCGTAGAAATGCGTCATGAAGGCCTTTCGCTCTTCGTTCAGCAGTTCCTCGCTGTAGTTCTTCGCCTGGAGATACCACTTCTTCCCCTCTCCATGTTGCTTGCAGAACTCGCACATGGCGGCACCTCCTCAGAGTGAGCATATCGGATGGCCTTTTATAACGCTGGCTGTGGCGAAAGTCAAGCACGGGCGGCGGTTCAGCGCTGGGCAGCGAAGGTGATACCATTCACCCTTGAGTGAGCTCAACGTCTAATGAAACAATACGTCATAATTAGTAATCATTCCTAGTAGCGCCGTAGGGGATTTTCCGATATAATGAATACATAAGCTCTGTTGTATCGGCAAGCTCGATAGGAAGGAAAGTCTGCGGATGACGGCGTTGGAGGAACTGAGGAGACCGGCGGCCTCCCTATCCAATCCCCACATGGAGCGCTGGAAAGAGAACGGTGGCCGGGTCATAGGCTACTACTGCACCTACGTGCCGGTGGAGATCATTCATGCTGCGGGTGTGCTGCCGTTCCGCATGAGGGCCACCGGGAGCACCAGCACAGAGTTGGGGGACGTTTACGCTGCCTACAACACGTGCACCTTCTGCCGCCACTCGCTTGACCAGGCGATGAGAGGGGCCTACGGATTTCTCGACGGCCTGGTTGCTCTGTTCAGTTGCGACCATGTTCGCCGCATGTACGACGTGTGGAAGCTGGGCAAGGTCGAGCTTCCGTGTGCCCCGTTCTACCTTCGGTTTCTCAGCGTGCCGGTGAAGGCCGACGCTGCGGCGGTGGCGTGGCTGGCGGAGGAATTCGAGAGGTTTAAGACCAGCCTGGAGGAGCACTTCGGGGTGACCATCTCCGACGAGGCGCTGCGCCGCAGCATCAAGACCTACAACGAGCAGCGCAGCCTCCTGAGGAGGCTCTATGAGATGAGGAAGCAGGACTCGCCGCCCGTCACTGGCGCTGAGGCGCTGGAGATTCTCATCGCCGCGACGTCGATGCCGGTGGAGGAGTTCAACGACCTTTTGAGGGAACTGCTGGAGGAACTGAAGGGTAGGGAGGGCTGCTCGGACTACCGGGCGCGACTGCTGCTCGGAGGCGTCGACCTCGAAGAGCCGGCGTACGTCAGGTTGATTGAAGACCTGGGCGGGCTGGTGGTCACCGACTTTCTCTGTTTCGGCATCAGGGACTTCTGGGACCCGGTTGAGGAGAACGAAGAGCCTATGACAGCGCTGGCGAGGCGCTACATTCAGAACGTCTCCTGTCCGCGAATGATCGACCACGAGGGGAGGCAGGAGTTCATGCAGCAGTTGGTGAAGGACTTCAGGGTCGACGGGGTCATCATCCAGCGGATGAAGTACTGTGACCTGTGGGGTGGTGAGGGGGCCATGATCCAGTGGGACATGAGGAAGAACGGGACGCCATGCATGGTGCTGGAGCGAGAGTACTTGATGAGCTCGGTGGGGCAGATGCGAACGCGGGTTCAGGCCTTTCTGGAGACTATCGGAAGCTACTGAGGGGTAGGTGGATGGCAAGCGAGAAGTATGAAGTGCACAAGAGGATGTATGAGGTGCTCAAGGGCAGAGATACGCCTGGAGCTAAGATGCTCGCGGAGTGGCTGGAGGGGGTGTTCCATGCCGTCGACGAGGGCCGGCCGGTCGTGTATCACTCGTTCGCCCTCTTCTCCGAGGTGATCATTGCCTTGGACCTGCAGCCGCTGTGCTGTGAAGCGTGGGACATGTTGGCGTCACGCGTCGACCCGCAGCATCCGCTGAAGAGCATCGACGCGGCTCATGAGGCGGGCATACCGTCCGAGATGTGCTCCTTTGACAAGGCGATACTGGGGAGCGTGATGCGGGAGACCATGCCACCGCCGTCGATGATCGCCCTCTCAGCCACACCCTGCCAGAATGCCTATATCACTTACCAGGCGGTGGCCCATATCACCGGTGCCCCGATGTGGGTGAGCGACATCCCGTACAACATGGATGAGCAGGGGGCCAGGGACTACTGGGTCGAACAGTACCAGGGCCTTATCGCTTTTCTCGAAGAGCAGAGCGGCAGGAAGATGGACTACGACCGCCTGAGGGAGGTGGTGGAGGAGAGCAACCGCTGTGTGGAGTACTGGCTGGAGCTTATGGAGCTGCAGAAGATGAAGCCGGCGCCGCGTACGGGGCCGTTGTGGAGCGGGACGTATGCCGGGATGACGTCCTTCGGTCTTCCGTCGAGCACTGCCGCGGTGAAGGCTACGCTGGACCGGGCGAAGGAGGACGTCGCTCAGGGTAAGGCAGCCGTGCCCGATGAGAAGGCCCGGGCGGTATGGTTTCATTTCCCCGTGGGGTGGGATACCGGGCTGATGAAGTGGATGGCGGACATGGGGGTGTCCGTTCCTTTCGTGGAGTTCGATGGCTACCGTGCCGAACCGGTGGACACGTCAACGCCGGAGAGCATGATACGGGGAATGGCGGGACGGGCACTGGAGGTGCCGATGGTGAAGATAGCCCAGGGGGCGACCGACCGCTATATCGAGGATCTGCTGTACGTGATCCGGGAGTGGAAGGCTGACTGTGCCATCATCGCCGGCCACCCCGGGTGCAAGTGGATCACCGGCGCTCACGGGCTCATCAGGGATGCCTGTCGTGAGGAGGGTATACCCATACTGCTGTATGACCTGGATCTGGTCGACGACAGGGTCACTCCCGAAGAGGAATCCAGGGCCAAGATAGAGCAGTTCCTCAATATGGTCCTCGACCGCGAGGACTGAGGCGTTGCGGCATAATGCTGCACGTCGTCACCGCCCTGCGGCAGGCTGCCTGGCGGGCTTTCAACCACGAGTGGGCTCGATGGGCAATCCTAGATTGCGCAGGCGTACCTCTTCCCATTCCTCGAACGTGCCCGGCATCACGAAGCACTCTTCCTCAGGCAGGGGCTCCATTTCCACCGCGCCGGCGGGGCAGGCGATGACGCACTGCCCGCAGCCGATGCACTTGTCTCGGTCGAAAATGGGGTAGCCCTGGTCGTCCTCGGTTATGGCGTGGACCTGGCATCGCGCGATGCAGTCGCCGCAGGCGATACAGTTGTCCATATCGATGACGGCGCGGTAGTTGGCCCTTTGCGGCGCCTCGGTGAGGCCCCAGTCGTTGACGCCGCGCAGGACGCCACAGCAGTCGCCACAGCAGTTGCAGCAGCCCATGAACTGGTTGGCGCCGGTGCCCATGATGAACCCGTAGAAGCCCAGGTGAACGTGGCCGGTCTCCTCGAGTTCGATAAAGAGCTTCAGCGCCTGCTCGCGGTCAAGGACATGCTCGGAAAGCGGTGTCTGCGGCGGCAGACCGACGAAACCACAGCGGTTCACCGGGGTGGGGCAATCGCTGCCGACGAAGTTCTTCTGGACGCGACAGATGCAGTCCATCACCCTGAAACGCTCGTGGCGCTGGAAGTGGGCGTCGATATCCTCGTAGGGCTGGAGCAGCTCCGGCTTGACTGAGCCCCGCACCGGAACAACATTCATGATGCCCGGTTGCGGCCCGAGGATTCTCTCCGCGCCACCTTCTCCCATGTACTGCTCAAACATCTCGGAGAACTCCTTGTCCATCCGCGCCAGGTGCCTCTCGTACCAGCCGAGGACGAAGGGGCCGAGCCTGAACTTGGTCACTCCGTCGTCGACGAACTGGCGGGCCAGGTTCAGCGCCACCATTTCGCCGAGCACCTGCTGCACCTTGTCTTCAGGAAGGCCCGCTTTCTCTGCTATCTCCGCCGGTGTCTCATGCTTGCGGCTCATCACGCTGCCGACGTGGACCTGCTCCGGGGTGAACACCTTCTTGAGCATGCGAATGTCCAACCCGGACGGGGTTTTGGGGTAGCCGCCGGCAAGGGCATCCAATGCGGCTGCCAGTCTCTCGTACGTCTCGTCACCCATGTGAACCTCCTTTGCCATTTCTGAAATACGCCGGGGCATGCGCGGGTTGCTGCGTCGCTCCGCCGTGCGCTCACTGTGGCGACCATCGAATAGGACGTACTACTCCGAGTACTACAGTGGCCCCTCGATCGAGGGGCCACTGGGCGCAGTAACGCTATTCTGTTGCGGACTCACGTATCCGAAATGCCTCCCGGGTAGTGTGCTGCTAGCTTATCCAGCCCATATTGCGCATTCGTATGTCTTCCCACTCCTCCATGGTGCTGGGGGGATAGAAGCGCTCCGCCTCGGGTAGCTTCTCCAGTTCGACTGCGTCGACGGGGCATGTGATTACGCACTGCCCGCAGCCGAAGCACTTGTCGCGGTTGAAGATGGGGCTGCCGTCGGACTTCTCGGTGATGGCGCCAATAGGGCATCGCGGGATGCAGTCGCCACAGGAGATGCAGACATCCATGTTCACGACGGCGCGGTAGTTCGACTTCTGTGGCGCGGCGGCGGCTCCAAACTCGGTCATGGCGCGCAGCACGCCGCAGCAGTCGGGGCAGCAGGTGCAGCACCCCATGAACTGCGGCTCGCCGGTCCAGAAGAGGTAGCCATAGAAGCCCATGTGGACATGGCCGGTCTCCTCCAGCTCGGTGAACAGCTTGAGCGCCTGCTCGCGGTCAAGGACCGATTCTGATAATGGCGTCTGTGGGGGAAGGCCGACAAAGGCGCAGCGCCTCACCGGCGTGGGGCAGGTGCTCCCCATGAAGTTCTTTTGCACGCGGCAGATGCAGTTCATCACCATGAAGCGCTCGTGGCGCTGGAAATGGGCGTCGATGTCCTCGTGGGGGTCGAGCAGTTCCGGCTTGACCGAGCCCCGCACCGGGATGATGTCCATAATGCCCGGTTGCGGCTCAAGTATCTCCTTGGCTGCCCCCTCGCTGAAGTACTGCTCAACCAGCTCGGCCAACTCCTTGTCCATGGTGCTGACCGTGCCCTCGTAGATGCCGAGGATGAAAGGCCCTAAGCGGTACTTCTCCTGCCCGTCGACTATTCGTTTGCGGGCAACACCCAGCATCTGCAACGCGACGGTGTCGAGCTGCTCCTTGACCAGTTCCGGGGAAAGGCCGGTCTTCTCGGCGAGCTCTTCCAGCGTCTGGGGCTCCCGGGAGAGGTAGCCGAAAACGTGGGCCTGCTCCGGTGTGTAGATCCACTTGAGGATCTTGATCTCCACCCCCGACTTCATTCTGGGGAAGCGATTTGGCAGGGCGTCCAGAGCGTTGGCCAGCCGTTCGTATGCTTCGTCAGCCATTGCGGTCTCCCTTCTCCTTTCTCAAGTTGAGAAGCGGCACGTGTGGTATTGGGGCTGCCGCTTCAGTCTGACCGTTTCAGAATCGCCGTATTTTGTATAACCGAATACAGTATAGCATGTAATGCGCCATCGGTAAACTGAACCGCCTGTTTACGTCGGGCGCGGCACAAAGCTTCAGTGGTACGACGCCAGCGGCGCCAGGGCCATCTCCTTTCTCCACCGGTGGTACCGGATGTAGGTGCTCATGGCCTTGGCCGCCTGCGCTACCGAGGGGAAACACGCCACGCCGGCGTCGGCGCAGGCCTGCTGCCTCTCCAGGAAGACGGGGACAGCCTCGTGTGCGGCAACGTGGTCCAGGATGATGGCGGTGGGCTTACCGGTTTCCTTGGCGAAGCTTATCATCATCTGGAGCGCCTGTGTGCCCGGGTCCCGATAGAACGGGGTGAGGTTGTGGGGTATGCGCAGGAACAGCATGTCGATTTCGCTCCAATCGGCAACCGTTCTCATGATGTCGGTCAGCTTTCCCGGGGCGAACTGCGGGTCTATGGGGTTGACCAGGATATTGCCCGCCGGGTTCAGGATGAACTCGCCGATCTTCCGCATGATCTCTTCGGGCAGGTGCGGGACATGGAGGCCGGCTCTCTGGCAGTGGTCGGCGGCTATGACGCTCGTCCCTCCGCCGAGGCCGATCACGCACACATTCCGTCCCTGGGGAGGCGGCATGCATGCGAAGGCGAGGGCCAGGTCCACCATTTCGTCCACGCTGTAGACCTGGACGACCCCTGCCTGCCTCATGAGGGCATTCCAGCGCTTCGTCGTGATGGGGCGGGCGCCAGTGTGGGCGGTGGCGGTCGCCATTCCCTGAGCGGTATGCCCCCCTTTCAGGACTATTATCGGCTTGGACCGGGTCACTTCCCGCAGCAGCTTGTAGAACCTTCTTGGGGCCTTTACGCCCTCGATGTAGGCGGTTATGATCCCGGTCTCCGGGTCGTTGGCCAGGTACTCCAGCAGGTCGCATTCGTTGAGGTCAGAGGCATTGCCGTAGCTTACGGCCTTGCTGAAGTAGGCGCCTCTTAGCGCGGCGAGTCGGACGGCATAGGCGGAGTTCCCCCCGCTCTGACAGAAATAGCCGATTGGACCGCTCTGCTGGGGAAGGCCGTGGGCGAAGGTCAGGCCGGTCGATGGGCAGTAGATGCCCATGCAGTTGGGGCCGAGAATGCGCATCCCGCCGCGGCGGGCGATGCTCACGATTTCAGCTTCCAGCCTCGCTCCCTCTTCGTCCTTCTCGCTGAAGCCGGCGGTGAAGAAGCTGACGACCTTCACTCCTTTGGTCACGCAGTCCCGCATGAACTGTGGCGTCGCCTGCGCCGGAATGGTTGCCCATACGTAGTCCACCTGGCCCGGGATATCCTTGATGTCGGTGTAGCACTGCAGCCCCTGTGCTTCGGTGAGAGTCCTGCTTATGGGATAGAGGTCCCCCTCGAAGCCGGAGATGAGGTGGCTCTCCAGCAGGGCCTGTCCGGTGCGGGAGACCCCGGCGAAGGCAATCGACTTGGGATGGAAGATATACTCCAGGTCGCCCCTGTGTGGCCGTTTCACTTCTCGCTGTCCCCCTGTTTGTGGTGGGAACGAGTCGGCGGCACCGATGCGGCCGACGTGGACACAGGCAGGGCGTGGGATAGATAGGTGTTGGCGGGCCCTGACAAATGACCTAGAGAGGATACACTTGTTGAGGCGATAAATAAAGAGGCTGCCTCGACAAGGTCCGAAGGCGGGACATATAATCTGCGCTGTGAAGACCAGCGATTTCGACTATGACCTGCCTCCCGAGTTCATCGCCCAGACGCCGGTGGAGCCCCGCGACCACTCTCGACTCATGGTTCTGTCGCCGGCCGATGGATCAATAGGGCATCGCCGTTTCTATGAGGTGGCGGACCTGCTCCACGAGGGTGACGTGCTGGTGTTCAACGACAGCCGTGTGATACCGGCACGGCTGCGGGGGCGCAAGGCCGCCACCGGGGGAAAGGTGGAACTGCTGCTGCTTCGCCGGCTCGAAGCCGGTCTGTGGGAAACGCTGGTGCGGCCGGGGCGGAGGGTTGGCGTCGGGACGGCAATCGACATCACCGCCGACGACGGGTCATCCAGCGGCGTCCATGGCGAGATTGTGGAGAGAAGGGAGAGGGGAGTCAGGGCCGTTCGCTTTTCCGACGAAGCCGCCCTGGAGAGGCTGGGGCAGGTGCCTCTGCCGCCCTACATTCACTCTCCCATCGACGACCCGGAGCGGTATCAGACGGTGTACTCCCGGGTGAAGGGGAGTGTTGCCGCCCCCACCGCCGGGCTTCACTTCACCCCAGAGCTTCTGCGCAGCATTGCCGAGAAGGGGGTGCAGTTCGCCTTCGTCACCCTGCACGTGGGGTTGGACACCTTCCTGCCGGTGCGCGTGGAGGACCCACGGGAGCACCCGATGCACAAGGAGTACTGCGAGGTGCGCGAGGAGGTAGCGGGTGAACTGTCCCGGGCGAAGGCTGAAGGCAGACGCATCATGGCCGTCGGCACCACGGTGGTGCGGGTGCTGGAGCAGGCGGCGCTCAGGGGACATGGCGTGGAGCCCTTCCACGGCTGGACCGACATCCTAATCCTGCCGGGGCACGACTTCCGCTGCGTCGATGCGCTGATCACCAACTTTCACCTGCCGCGCTCCACGCTGCTGATGCTGGTGTCGGCCTTCGCCGGGAGCGAGCTCGTGCAGCGAGCTTATCGTGAGGCGATGCGGCAGGGCTACCGCTTCTACAGCTTCGGCGATGCGATGCTAATCCTGTGAAGCTGAGGCCTTGTGCCTGGCGACGTATTCCTCCCACCTAGAGTCCACGAAGCTCTGCAGTTCGTCTATCTGCCTATCGGTGATGCGGCGAAACCTGCCCTGGCGCTCGATGTACTCCCGCACCGGCTTCAGCTTGCCCTCCCTGGCGAGCCTCTCGCTGGCCCCGGTGAGGCGGAAAACGCCGTCCTCTATCTCGTAGAGGACGACCATCCCCGTCTCCACCGCCAGGCGGCCCATGCCTATGGTGTCGCCGGGAGGGAAGAGCCATCCCGGAGGACAGGGGGCGGATACGTAGAGGAACCTGGTGCCGGTGATGTCCTTCGCCTTCTTCACCTTCTCGTAGAGGTCGAGGGGATAGGAGGACGAGGCGGTCGCCACATAGGGGATGCCGTGGGCCGCCATTATGGCCGGCATGTCTTTCTGGTGCTGGCCTTTGCCCAATACTGGTGTGGTGGTGGTGGAAGCGCCTAGCGGGGTGGAGCTGGAGCGCTGGCCGCCGGTGTTCATGTAGGCCTCGTTGTCGTAGCAGATATAGATGAAGTCGGTGTTCCTCTCAGCGGCCCCGCTGAGAGCCTGGATGCCTATATCGTGGGTGCCGCCGTCGCCGGCAATGGCGAGCACGGTGGTCCCTGTCTTGCCCAGCGCTTTGAGGCCGGCGACGAGACCTGACGCCGCCGCCGCGGTGCTGGGGAAGGTGACATTCACACATGGGATATTCACCGAGGTGACGGGGTACATGCCGTGGAGGACGGTGAGGCAGCTCGCTGGGACGGTGACGATGGTGTCCTCACCCAGCGCCTTGAGGATGTGGCGGTAGGCGATGGCGAGGCCACAGCCGGCACAGGTCCTGTTCCCCGATAGCATGTATTCCTTATCGGTGAGGGTCAGCACGCTTTCTGCCATTTTCTCGTCCTCAAAGTCCTCAGATACAATCGCTCAGATGTGGCAATTGAGCCACTCGGTCTCCTTGTGCGGGCGGCCGTCCTCCACCCAGCGCAGCGACCTCTCCGCTGCGTCGGCCAGCTCCCGCGCTTTGACGTCTCTGCCGCCTAGCCCGACGATGTAGTTGTGCACCGGCGTCCTGACGTCGCTGTCGTAGAGGGCGGCCTTGATGTCGGAGCAGGTGGCCCCGGCATAGCCGTAGCTGATGTTCTTGTCAAAGACAACGACAAGCCCGGCGTCCTTCAATGCCGATACCACGTCTCGCTTGGGGAAGGGTCGGTAGAGCCTCAGGCCGAGCAGACCCGCCTTGTGTCCGCGCTGGCGGAGTTGGTCCACCGCCACAGTGGCCTCACTGGCAACGCTGCCCATGGCCACCAGCACCAGGTCGGCGTCGTCGAGGCAATATGACCAGTGGGTGCCGCCGTAGCTGCGGCCGAAGGCGGCGCCGTACTCCCTGTCCACCTCCGCTACCGTGTCCAGACACGTCTCCAATGCTTGCTGCAGAAGATAGCGGAACTCCATGTAGCCGTGGCACAGAACGCCGTCGGCGTTCGGTCTGGGGTTGGCCAGGGTCACCAGGTTGAGATTGACCGGCGTGGAGGGGTCGATAGGGGTGTGAGGCCGGTACGGCGGCAGGAACTCGTCGACCTTCTGCTGGCTGGGGACCTCGACCGGCATCACCGTATGAGACAGGACATAGCCGTCGTAGCACACCATCGCCGGCACATGGACCGTCTCGGCGATCCTGTAGGCCTGTATGATGGAATCGAGGATCTCCTGGTTGTCTCGGGCGTAGATTTGAATCCAGCCGGCATCGCGCTGCGATATTGAGTCCTGCTGGTCGTTCAGCACGCTCCACGGCGCCGCCATGGCGCGATTGACGCAGGCAAGTACGATGGGAAGACGGGACCCTGCGGCCCAGTGGAGCTGCTCACACATGTATGCCAGGCCATTGGCGCTGGTGGCGGTGAAAGCGCGAGCGCCAACCGTCGATGCGGCGATGCACACCCCCATGGCGCTGTGCTCGCTCTCCACGGTGACGTACTCGGCCTTCAAGGCCCCCTTCTCGACGAACTGGGACAGCGCCTCGGTGGCTGGCGACTGGGGGGTAATGGGATAGGCGGCGATGACCTGAACGCGGCTCAGCTTCGCCCCCAGGGCGGTGGCGTAGTTACCGGTGATGATTTGAACGTCGGTGTTCGTGTCCAAGGTCTGCCTCACACGGGTTCAGCCTGCATCGGGGCTGCCCTCCGCCACCATGGTGATAGCGCCCGCGGGGCACTCGGCGGCGCAGATGCCGCACCCCTTGCAATACTCCAGGTCTATCTCCACGGGGATGCTCTTTTTGACCACCGCCTCAGGGCAGTAGAGCCAGCAGAGAAAACAGGAAGGCCTGTTCCTCTTCGACGGTATGCACTTCTCGTGGTCGATGACCGGCCTCGACTCCCTCCAGTCGCCGGTCCTCCCCGCCTCACCGATGCTTGGTGATGAGACGCCGCATATGTGGCCGCAGTCTATGGTATGCATGTCGACTCCAGTCGGTGGCTGCAGGCAGGCAGCCTACCTCACCAGCGTCCTTTCGAAGGTCAATTGCACGGCGCGGAAGTTCTTCTCGGCGTCGGCGGCGGAGAATCTGCCCCTGATGGCCTGCCACACGCTGTCCAGAGTGAGCAGGCCGGTGGCTCGAAGAAAGGCGCCCAGGATGGGCGTATTGACCACCGTGACGCCGGCGACCGTCAGGTCGACCTCCTGGGCGACCTGTGTAGCATTGGCCGTGGCGACGCCGAAACTGCTGGGCGGGCAGACTTCGTCGGGCCTCTTGGAAGTGTTTACGATGAGCCATCCCCCCTCGTTGAGGCCCTGGGCGGCGCCGGCAATGGTGAGCAGGCTCTCATCCAGCACCAGCACCACGTCGGGTGTCTCTACCTCGGAATATACCCTGATGGGGTTGGGGGAGAACCTGGTGGTGGCGCTCACCGGGGCGCCGCGTCGCTCGGCGCCGAAATACGGTGCGGAGGTCACGCCACGATAGCCAGCGTAGAACGCAGCCTCGGCCAGGATTTGAGCGCTGGTAATGGCACCCTGACCGCCGCGCCCATGCCACCTGACCTCGTAGATGTCCTTACCGATTGTGGAGAAAGGGTCAAGCTTCCCGCTGTGAACGACCAAATGACTGATTCCGTACTCTCCACTTCTAATGCTAGTCTCAAGCGAGTTCCTTGTCAATGCTCGCCTTCAGCGGCGCCGAAACAGGCTGCGTTGCCCTGTCGGAGGGCGGACGTCCTTGACGGCAGGGCGGCACGGGGAATATGATTGGTGCTTGGAATGTCGGGTGCCGAAGGCAATCCCGGCCCAGACCTGGCTTGGTCGCTGTGAGTCCACCGCGCGAATACACGCCGCTCAATGAACTCGTCAGCCTTGCCGGCAAGACGGCTGTCGTCACTGGCGGCGCTGCGGGTATCGGTTTCGCCATTTCGTACCGCCTTGCTGAGGCGGGCGCCAGCGTCGTTGTTGCCGATGTCGACGGCGATGGTGCCGAGCAGGCTGCCGCCGCCTTGAGGAAACAGGGACGTCAGGCCATCGCCGTCAGGTGCGATGTGAGCAGGGAAGGCGATGTTCTGGGCATGATGGACAGGGCGGTCGGAGAATTTGGTGGAATCGACATAGTGGTGAACAACGCCGGGATCTACCCGCGGATGGCGCTTGAAGAAGTGAGCCGCGAGGATTTTGAGCGCGTTGTGGCGGTGAACCTGACAGGCGCGTTCCTGTGCACCCGCGAGGCGAGCCGCCACATGATAGAGCGGGGGCGTGGCGGATGTATTATCAACATCGCCTCTGTCGATTCGGTGCACCCATCATCGAGGGGGCTTTCCGCCTACGATGCGTCAAAGGGCGGCCTGCTGACATTGACCAAGAGCCTGGCCCTGGAGCTGGGACGGCATGATATCCGGGTGAACGCCATCGCCCCCGGGGGCATCATGACCGCAAGCATGGTGTCGAGCGTTGCCGGCCCGGCAACGGCGCAGGGGAAGACGGAACTGAAGGCGTTCATGGCGCGCATGCTGCTGGGTCGGATGGGCGAGGCTGACGACGTGGGGCGGGTCGCCCTGTTCCTGGCATCGGACCTGGCGAGCTATATGACCGGCAGCGTGGTGGTTGTCGACGGCGGCTATCTTGTATCATAATGTGAGCAAGGCACAATGAGCGCGAGTCGAAGCGACAGGGTCGAACAAGGAGGTGCAGGAGTGGCGAATGCAGTCGTGATGACGGACAATGTGGCCTGTATTCCCGCGGATGTCGCCGCGCAGCACGGCATCTGGATAGTGCCAACGGCAAACATACTCTACGATGGCAGGGGATATACCGAGGGCGTGGATATCACCGCTACCGAGGCGTATGAGCTGATAGTGAAGGACCCGGACAAGTTCGAGACAGCGGCGACGGCTCCTGGTGTTCTGGTGGAGGAGTACCGCAAGGCGGGTGCGGAGTCCCAGGAGATTCTCATGATTACCCTGTCGTCCGCATTGAGCGCTTTCTTCAAGACTGCCAGCGTGGGGGCGGAGCAGTTCCAGAAGGAATCGCCGCAGAGCCGGGTTCGTGTCGTGGACTCAAGGACGGTGGCCGGGGCGCAGGGGCTAATCGTCCTAGCGGTGGCCAGAGAGGCGGCGAAGGGGATGGGTCTTGAGGAACTGGCGAGTCTTGCCGAGCGCGTTCGCCAGAAGACCGGTGGCCTGATGGTCCTCGATACCCTGCGCTACATCTACCGCACCGGCCGCATGACGAAGGACGAGGCTCTGGAGGCGGCCAAGCTCAAGATAAAGCCGGTGAACCGCCTCACTGACGAAGGCACGGTAGAGCTTGTCGACATAGTGAGAAAGAGGTCGGACGGCTACATCAAGATGGTGGAGCAAATCAAGAAAGAGGCGGAGACGGATGCGCTGCATTTCATAGTCTCGCATGCCAATGCCCCGCAGTTCGCCGAGGCACTGGTCAAGGTGCTCAAGAAGGAATTCGACTGCTTGAGCGTAATGGTCAGCGATTACAGCCCGGTCATGGGGTACGGGGCCGGCCCGGGGGCCGTGTTTGTTGGCTATCAACCGGAGTTCGACTTGGGTTAGCGTTACCGCAGTAAGTAATGACAGATTCGCCGCAGAGGAATAGCACGGGTCTACCTACACTGGAGCGGTTCAGGGAGTTCAACAACACCTTCCCGCACGCCAAGGAGGTCTTGGAGTACAAAGAGCAGGGCGGGAAGGTGTTTGGCTGGTTATGCACCTACGTCCCCGAGGAGATCATTCATGCCGCCGGGGTGCTGCCCATCAGGATCACCGGATATCGTGAAGAAGTGGAACTGGAGGACGGCACGGCATATCTCTACGTGAATAGCTGCTCTTTCTCGCGAAGCTGCTTCCAGTTGGGGCTGAGAGGCGAATATGACTTCCTCGACGGGGTTGTGGGAGGCTCGACCTGTGATGGGGCACGACGCCTCTTCGACGTGTGGCGGCAGTACATCGGGACACCCTTCCACCACGTGCTCAACGTGCCGCGCAAGTACACCGAGAGGGCGCACCAGCTCTATCTTGACCAGGTGATGAAGTTCAAGCTGCACCTTGAGGATTACCTCGGTACGGCGATAACCGACGAGGCATTGCGGCGTTCCATAGACCTGTACAACGAATCGAGGGCACTGCTCCGGGAGCTATATGAGTTGCGAAAGCTGGAGGAACCGCCCATCACCGGCGGCGAGACCATGGAGGTGCTCGTCGCCAGCTTTCACCTGCCCAAGGAGCTGTTCAACCAGTGGCTGCGGAGTCTGCTGAGCGAGCTGTCACAGTCGGACATACGCCACAAGAGCCGGGCCCGGTTGATGATTACGGGTAGCGTGATGGAGAACCCGGAGTTCATCAGGACCATCGAGGGGGAGGGGGCGCTAGTGGTGGCCGATGAGCTGTGCACCAGCACCAGGTACTGGTCTGACCCGGTGGTGCTCGATGGGTCGGTGAGTCCGCTGGAGGCCGTGGCGCGGCGGTATCTCAACAACTTCCCCTGTGCGCGCATGTACCCGTCCGATGAGCGCTTTGACCGCATCATTGACCTCGTCCAGCAGTTCAGGGTGGACGGGGTGATAAGCGAGATAATCAGGTACTGCGTGCCTTACGCTCACGATTTGCCGTTGCTCACCGACAGGTTGAAGGGACAGGGAGTGCCGGTGCTGGCTCTGGACGTGGAATATGGCACATCGGGGTCGGGGCAGATAAAGACCAGGGTGCAGGCCTTCCTGGAGATGCTGGAGGCGAGGAAGAGATGACGAGCGGCAAGCGGAGCGGAAGCGGTCTCAAGACCATCATACGGGCGTCTCGTTTGCTTACGAAGATGAATCAGGGGCGGCCGGAGGCGGCAGCGAGCGAAAGTATGTACTACACCTTGCTCGCCGACTACTACTCGCGGCTTCTAAATGCCCGCGAGACGGGGGATTTCATTGCCGCCCACACGGTGTTCTTCCCGGCGGAGATCATGTATGCCATGGACATACTGCCGATGCATACCGAGACCACCACCTGGATGATAGCGCTGTTCTCGGGCGAAACCGCCGAGATGCTCTCGGCCGGTGCGGAGCTGGGGCTGGCTTCGGAGATATGTACGCCGCACCGCGGCCTTGCCGGCGCCTTCGTCCTGGGGATTTTGCCCCGTCCCGATGTGATGCTGTGGTCCAACCTGGTGTGCGACAACACCGCCAAGAGCGGGGAGCTGTTGATGGAGATCAACCAGTGCCCGGGCTTCTTCATCGACCACCCTTTTCATGACAGTGAGGAGGAGGTGACGTATCTGGTGGAGGAGCTGGGGGACATGGTGCGCTTTCTCGAAGAGCACTCCGGCCGGAAGATGGACTGGGACCGGCTTGGCGAGGTTGTGGCGGAGACAGACATACAGATGCAGCTTTACCGTGAGATCAATGAGCTCCGCAAGGCGGTGCCCACGCCGTTTCACTCGCAGGGCTTCCTGCAGCTGCTGTCGGTCGACTACCTTTTCGCCGGGCGGCCCGAGGCGACTGAGTATCTGCGAGCGCTTCGTCAGGAGCTGGTAGATGCGGTGCAACAGGGAAGGGGTGCGGTGGCCAATGAGCGTTTCCGTCTCATGAGCCTGTTTGTGCCGCCGATGTACCTGATGGGCTTTCTGGAGAGGATCTCGCAGGAGTTCGGAGCGGTGAGCGTCACCGAGCCGTTCTTCACCTACTGGGGGGAGGGCCGGCTTGACCCCACCAGGCCGCTGGAAAGCGTTGCCCGTAAGGCGTACATGCTTCCCGAGGTGCAGATGTACGGGCCGCTGGACGACCGGCAGTTGTCGCGGGTGGCAAACCTGGCGCGGGACTACAAGGTGGATGGCGCTATCTACTATGCCGACGTGGGGTGCCGTCATACCTGTGCCGCCATCAAGATGTTCAAAGACGTTCTCAATGAGGTTGACGTGCCGGTACTGACGCTGGACTGCGACGTTGTTGACCCCACCGTTACCTCTGAGGAGGAGGTGTGCGAGAAGCTGGAGGGTTTCTTCGAGCTTCTTGAGGACCGTTGAGCGGGCTTTCCGCGAAAGCAGACAAATGAGAACACTGGGCATAGACATAGGCAGCCTGACCACCAAGGCGGTGGTGCTGGGCGACGATGGCATTGTGACGTCAGTGGTCATCATGTCGGGCGACGAGGCGGAGGAGAGCGCCCGGCTGGCTATGGGGCAGGCTGTGAGTGGCGCTGGCATGAGCCAGGGCGATGAACTGCGCATCGTCACAACGGGTGCCGGTGGGAAGTCGGTTGGATTCAGCCAGGAGCAGAAGGCAACGACGACGTGCCTGGCGAGAGGCGCGCGCTTCCTTATCCCGACAACCAGGATGGTCATTGACATGGGCGGCGAGAGCAGCACTGTGCTGAGGCTGAACGAGCGGGGGCGGGTCAGCGACTGGGCCGGGCAGGACAAGTGCGCTGCCGGAACGGGGATATTCCTTCAGCAGATGGCCAAGCTCATGCAGGTTACGCTGGAGGAGATGTCGGCGCTGTCCTCCACGGCGAAGGGCAGGGCGAGCATCACCAATACGTGCGCCGTATTCGCCGAATCCGAGGTCATATCCCATGTGCACCGTGACCCTCCCACTCCCAGGGAGGAGATTATAGCCGGCATCTACTACTCGGTGGTGAGCCGGATCATGACCCTGTGCAAGAGGGTTGGGATCGAGAAGGACGTTGCCGTTGTTGGTGGTGTAGCCTTGAACACCGGGTTGGTGGCTGTGCTGCAGAAGGAGCTTGGCTTCAAGGTGCTGGTGCCTGATGCCCCTCAGATTGTGTCGGCGCTGGGGGCCGCCATCCTGGCGCGGGAATCCGTAGAGAAGGCGCTGAGCAGATGACGGTTGCTGGAATAGACATTGGGTCGCGGGCGGCGAAGGCGGTGATAATGCACGACGGGGCCATCGTGTCGTCGGTTATCTGCGATACCGGCCCGGAGAGCGCCAAGACCTCCTACATGACTATAGAGGCGGCGCTCAGCGGGACGGGGCTATCGCTCGACGACATCGAGTACACTGTCGCCACGGGGTATGGGAGGGTGCTTGTTCCCTTCGCCCGAGAGAACATATCGGAGATAAGCTGCCATGCGCGGGGAATCACGTGGTACTTCCCGTCGGTGCGGACGATTCTGGATATGGGGGGCCAGGACTGCAAGGCGATCCGATGTGACAGCAGGGGGCGGGTGGTCAATTTCGTCATGAACGACAAGTGCGCCGGGGGTACCGGCAGGTTCCTCGAGATGATAGCGGATGTGCTGAATATGCCGTTGGAGCAGATCGGAGACCTGTCGTTGAGCTCGGAGAGGGCGATCCCGTTCAACACCATATGCGCCGTTTTCGCACGGTCGGAGGCCCTGAAGTATCTGAAGAAGGGGGCGGCCAAGGGCGACATCCTGGCCGGCCTCCACGATGCCATAGCTACCAGGTCGCTCCAGTTGCTGAAGCGGGTGTCGATAGAAAAGGACTTCAGCATCACCGGGGGCATCGCCAAGAACAGGGGGATGGTGGCCAAGCTAAGGGACAAGGTCGGCCTTGAGCCGGTGCTCTGTGAGGACCCGCAGATTGTAGGTGCGCTCGGAGCGGCGCTCTTCGCTGCCGAAAGGCGGGATGGCGGCGGTGCGAAGGAGATGAAGGTTCACTACGGGTATAGCGATGGCACCGGCGAGTACTTCGTTACCATCGACAACGGCCTGTGTGATGGATGTGGGGAGTGTGTGGGGGCGTGCCCGTCGGCGGTGTTCGAGATAGCGGCGGACGACTATGGCCAGCCGAGGGCGAGGGTGAAAGAAGAGGTGCGGAAGGGGCTGGCTCACGTGTGCCCCGGGTTCGTTTCGTGCAGCGGTGCCCATGAGACCAACTGTCACAGCGTTTGTCCAAAGGATGCGATAAGCCACACGTGGTAAGGTGTGGCTGTCATCAAGTGCTCAGGCTGAGTTGGAGGGGAGTGCCATGGCCGATTCGGGTGGTATGGAGCAGCCGGCGAGAATAGCAGTGGATGCGATGGGTGGCGACTATGCGCCGGAGGAGATAGTGAAGGGAGCGGTTGAGGCGTCGCGGAAGCTGGGCGTGGCCGTTGTCCTGGTGGGGGTACCGGCCGACATCGAGAGGGCGCTTGGAAAGAGCGATACCTCCGGCCTGTCCATCCGAGTAGTGGAGGCCGCCGACCTTATCGGGGAGGGGGAGGAGCCGGCCTTCGCTGTGTTCCGCAAGCCAAACTGCCCGGTGGCGGTGGCTGCCAGGCTTGTCAAGGAGGGTGAGGCAGATGCGATGGTGAGTGCCGGTTCAACCGGCGCCGCCATGGTAGCCGCGCTGCAGTATGTCGGCACTCTGCCGGGGATGGACCGGCCGATGGCGGGAGGAGCCTTTCTTGGACTGGCGCCGCAGACGGTGGTCATCGACCTCGGAGCCAATGTGGGATGCCAGCCGTATCAACTGGTGAACTTCGCCGCTGCGGGAACGGTGTACGCCAGGATATTCCTCGGCGTGGAGCAGCCGACGGTTGGCCTCCTCAACGTGGGTGCCGAGGAGGGCAAGGGTAATGACCTGGCCAAGGAGGCCTACCCCCTGCTGAAGAAGAGCGATCTGAACTTCGTTGGCAATGTGGAGGGAATGGATGTGGCGGCGGGGAAGGTGAACGTCGTGGTGTGTGATGGCTTTGTGGGCAACATACTGGTGAAGTTCTGCGAGGGCCTGGGGAGGGTGATTGGCCGGTGGCTCGCGGGAGAACTGAAGGAGGCGGCCACTAGTGATAGTGCCGACCGCGTTACCGGCCAACTGATGAGGCTGATGAGTCCTGCCACTGTGCTGGGAGGAGGTCCGTTGTTGGGAGTCAACGGCGTGGTTTCCGTTGCCCATGGTAGCAGCCGTGCGTCGCAGATTGTCGGCACTATCGAGAATACCAAGCTGGCACTGGAGACCGACTTCGTGGGCAGGCTCAAGGCTGAAGTTGAGAAGGCCCAGGCGGGAACGGGTGAGTAGCACCCGGGCCATCTTGTTCGTCACTGGAGGGAGATATGGTCACGTCTACGCTGGATGAAGTGAGAAGAATCATAGCCAGGATCGCGCGGTGTGGTCAGGACGAGATTGGCATGGAGACGGCGCTCAAGGATATCAGGGCGGACTCGTTGCACTGGGTGCAGATAATCGTCGGCGTGGAGAACGCCTTCGACATAGAGATAGACGTCGACCGGATGCGGGAGCTTGGCACCATAGGCGAGTTCGTGGGCTACATCGATAGCTGCGCCGGATAGGATACTCCGCATGGCATCTCAGATTCAAATGCGCACCCGTTCACGGACGGGTGTCTTCTTGGTGGGAGGGGTGCTGGAGCTGTGCCGATCGGGCGCCGGTTGGCCCCCGTGCGGGCTTGGGAGGTGGTAATGGAGCAGGCTCTTTCGGACGTAAGAGTCGTGGACCTCACGCACTACATCGCCGGTCCCTACTGCACCAAGCTGCTGGCCGACTACGGGGCTGAGGTGGTCAAGGTGGAGAGGCCTGATGGGGGGGATGGGGCGAGGCAGATGGGGCCGTTCCGTGACGACGAGCCTCATATCGAGAAGAGCGGGCTCTTCCTCCATCTCAATACCAACAAGAAAGGGGTTACCCTCAACCTCAAGACAGAACGGGGTGTCGGTATTTTCAAGGAGCTTGTCAGGGAGGCTGACATCCTCGTGGAGAGCTTCGCGCCCGGCGCCATGCGGAGACTGGGTCTGGACTATGACACTCTGGCGGCGATCAACCCGCGGCTGGTGATGACTTCCATCTCGAACTTCGGCCAGACCGGACCCTACCGCGATTTCAAGGCGACGGAGCTGGTGCTCTCTGGAATGGGGCCTCATATGTACGTCGAGGGCGAGCCGGACCGAGAGCCACTCAAATACCCCGGGTACAAGGCACAATACCTCGCGGGGACGAACGCGGCGGCGGCGACCCTCGGGGCGCTGTTCGGAAGCGAGGCGACCGGTGAGGGGCAGCAGGTGGACGTGTCCATAATGGAGTCGCTGTGCAGCCCGCCGGAGGGGGCGGCGGCTCTCATGGGCTATGAGTTCTCCGGACGGGATGCGGTGAGGCCGGGGGCGAGGCGGGCCGGGGGATACCCCTGGGGCGTCTACCCGTGCAAGGATGGGTTCGTCTTCATCTGGGGCATGGTGCCCATGTTCTGGCGGCGCACCGTGGAGTGGCTGGGCATGCCCGAACTGCTGACGGACGGGAGATTCGCCACTGGAGAGGCGCGCCCCTACCACCGCGATGATTTCGAGGCCATCATGCTGCCGTGGTTGGCGGAGCGCACGGTGAGTGAGGTGGTGAGGTCGGCGCAGGCGAAGCGGCTTACCACCGCGCCGGTATACACCATCGACGAGGTGCTGGAGGACCCGCACTTCAAGGCGAGGGGGTTCTTCGTGGAAATCGAGCATCCTGCGGTGGGGAAGGCTACCTACCCCGGGCTGCCGTTTCGCCTGCCGGCGACGCCTACGGTGGCGCAGCGTCCCGCGCCAACGCTGGGGCAGCACAACCGTGACGTCTATGGGAAGCGCCTGGGGTACAGTGATGGCGAAATGATTGAACTGCGTAGAGAGGGCATCATCTGATGGGGGTAGAGTCTTGCAGGAGCTAAGCGTGGGGAGACTGCCGTTGGCTGGAATACGGGTGCTGTCACACGGTTTCGTTTACACCGGTACGGCGGCGGCTACCATGCTGGGCGACATGGGGTGTGAGGTGATCAGGGTGGAGTCGATACAGCGCTTCCCGTCGTGGACCCGGGGCTCGATGGCGCGTCCCCCCCGGGAGGTGGCGCGGCACTTCGGCTACGCCGACAACGAGGCTGGCGAACGGCCGTGGGAGCGGTTCTACTCGTTTCATGCCACCAACCGCAACCAGTACGGTATAACCCTTGACCTCGGGCGTTCCGAAGGCGTGGAGCTCTACAGGAGCCTGGTCAGGATTAGCGACGTGGTGCTGGAGAACTTCGCTCCCGGGGTGATGGAGCGCCTGGGGATAGGCTATGCCGCCCTTGAGGAAGTGAAGCCCGAGATCGTCATGGTCTCGGCGTCGGGCCTGGGAGCGACCGGCCCGTACAAGGACTACAGCATGTTTGGGCCCAATGTGGAGGCGATAGCTGGCATGATGGCGCTGCGGGGCTATCCCGACGATGATATGACGGTGAGAAACCCGGCCCCCGTTTGGAGCGACAACATCGCCGCCAGCACGCTGGCCTTTGCCGTGCTGGCCGCGCTGTACTACCGGCAGAGGACGGGCAAGGGGCAGCACGTCGACCTGTCTCAGGCTGAGACCGTCCTTCCTCACATGGGCGAGGCCATCATGGACTACACGCTCAATGGGAGAGTGGCCAGGCCGATGGGCAACCGTGACCCGCTGATGGCCCCCCACGGGTGTTATCGCTGTCGGGGCGACGACAGATGGGTGACCATCGCAGTCCCGTCAGACGAGCAGTGGCGGGCACTATGTAAGGCCATGGGGAGTCCGGCGTGGAGTGAGGAAGAGAGGTTTTATGAGGTGGCGGGTCGGCTGGCTCACCAAAATGAGCTTGATGAGCGCATAGGGGAATGGACCATTGAGCGCGACCGCCACGAGATAATGCAGCTTCTGCAGAAGCTTGGGGTTCCGGCGGGGCCGGTGCTCACGCCGGCTGACCTGTGCAGCGACCCGCATCTTCAGGAGCGGGGCTTCTTCAGGGAGGTGACTCACCGCGAGACGGGAACGCACCGCTATCCTGGCATGAGCTTCAAATTCTCCAGGACGCCTGCGGATATCCGGATACCGCCGAATTGCCTTGGCGAGCACAATGAGTACGTCTATGGCGGACTTCTGGGCCTGTCCGGGGAGGAGATCGCCGAGCTGGAGCGACAGCAGCTCATCGGGGACACCTACCTGCCTGAAGTCCTGTGACGCTGTGGCGAAAAGGCGCTATGAGCCGACAACCGCCCGTTCGATGATGAGGTTCTGCATGTTATCCGACAGCTCGACAAAACGGGCGCTGAAGCCGGCAACGCGTACCAGCAGGTCGCGGTAGTTCTCCGGATGTGCCTTGGCGTCGCGCAGGGTGTCGGGGGACACCAGGTTGCCCATGAGGTGCGTCCCTCCCATGTCGGTCAGATAGGTCTTCGCCAGGGTGGCCACTATCTCCGTTGGCTCATTGAGGGTCAGGGTCAGCGAGCTGGTCCAGCTTCGAGCATGGTCGACCTTGGCTGCTGAGCAGAACACCGCGGTCGGTCCGCCGCGGTAGGTGCCCACGGAGGGTGCTATGCCGTCGCTCAGCGCCTCCCCGGCCCTTCTTCCGTCGGCCGTCGCGGCGGTGGCCTCGCCGAAGCTCAGGTTGAAGGTGAGCGAGTGGAAGCCGGGTATGGTCGGCCCTGGACGGTCCGGGTCGGTGCGGCACAGGTGCTTGTCACACTCGTCCATCCACGTATTGGCTATCTCAATCCCCAGCGAGTCAACGTAGTCGTCGTCGTTCCCCCACTTCGGCGCCTGAAGCAGCCTCTGCCGCAGCGCTTCGTACCCTTCATAGTCCTTGTCCAGAGCGGCCACCAGCTCCGCCATGGTGGTTCTCCCTTCGTCGAAGACGACCTTCCTTATCGCTGCGAGCGAGTTGGCCACCGTGGCCAGCCCGACTGCGTGCATCCCGGTCCAGTTGTGGCGGCCTCCGCCGGCCAGGACATCGACGCCTTTGTCCAGACAGCCTCTCACGTGGATGGAGGCGTAGGGTAGATTCACCTCACCCCGCAGCGCGGCGTCGGTGACCTCACTTTCCGTATTGAGCATGGTGACGCCATGCTCGATTTGCCGCTTGAATGCGGTCATCAGGGCGTCGAAATCGGCGAACTCGGCGGGGTTTCCCGTCCGTGCACCGAACCGCTTTCCGGTCATCCGGTCAATGCCGTTGTTGAGGGCCAGGTCGAGGGCTTTTACCAGATTGAACCAGGCACTGTGGTCCTTCCTCGAATACGTGGTGAAATGCTGGCAGCCGTCGATGGAGTAGTCGCGGGCCTCCTTGATGGGGACCCCGCGTCTCAGAAGGGCGGGGATGATGGCGTCATCGTTGTTGAGCTGGGGCCTGCCTCCACTTACCCTCATGACGTCGATGGCCCTGGTGAGCAACTGGCGAGGCGTTCCTTTGTTGATCCTCAGGCCGAACTGTGGCTTGGGCAGGCGCACGTGCTCCAGGGCGTCGAGCAGCATGTACGTCATCTCATTGGTGGCGTCCTTGCCGTACTCGGTCTGGCGGCCGATGGTAACGGAGTTGACATGAGAGTCCAGGTCGGCGCCCGGGGTGGAGTTCTCACCGAACTTGAATAGGAACGATTCCAGCAGGTCCTGTGCGTGGTCTTTGGTGATACGGCCGGCCTCGATATCAGCCTTGTAGTAGGGGTAGAGAGCCTGGTCCAGTCCGCCGGGGGAGATGGAGTCCCCTCCAGCTTCCAGGCTGCCTATCATGAAGGCGAACCAGGCGGACTGGAGCGCTTCCCAGAAGGTGCCTGCTGGATTGGCGGGCACATGCTCACATATCCGGGCCATCTCCTCCAGCTCGCGTTTCCTCTTGCCTGTGGCTAGCTGGGCTGCTTCTCGCGCCGCGGCGGCGTATCGCTTGGCGAAGGCGGCGACGGCGTCACATACAATAATGACCGCCTTGTAGAACGAACGCCGCTCGAGGGCGCCGGCCTGTTCCAGGTCGATCTCCTTGAGCCTGGCCCTAGCCTCCTTCTTGACGCCGTCGAAGCCTTTGCTCAGGATTGTCGGCACGTCGACCAGGTAGCGGCCGGCCCGGTTGCGCGTCACGCCGAGGTGCCAGTACCACAGGGAGGCTTCCCTGGCGGCATTGACCTGCTCCGGGAGCTGGGCGCAGACTCTCTCGGTAGGGTTCCTTCCCTGCCAGTATGAGATGAGTTCCTGAAGCTCTTGTTGGGCCTTCTCGCTGACGGATGGAGCGAGTCTGGGGTCATGGCTCTGGAATCCCAACTGGGGCGGATGCACGCCCCACTCCGGCCAGACGGGAACGCCGCGGAAGGTGCTCGCCCAGTGGCCCAGTATGAGCTCGTCATCGAGGACCCAGATTGTCATGCGGCGCAGAACGGCGTCCAGCGCCCTGGCCGCCCGGATTACCGGGACTTCCGCTTCGGTAGTCTTGTATGATTCGACGGCGATTCGCGCCCTTTCGGTACATACGGATGGTCTTGTCTCGAGGTAGCGGTCAACCAGTGATTGGATTCTCGTTGGAGCCTGCACAACCATTTCACCCTCCCTTGCACGCGTCTCTGCTACGTAAGATAACGCTCACTGTGTGGAACCCGGCTCCACGTGGTCGTTGGCGACGTCGTGGTGCACACCATCTATATCACATCGCCTCTGTGCCGTCAACGGTGGGAGGCGAGGCTTGGGCGTTTGGGTGGGCATGAGGACCTAGGGCTCCAGTTGTTGCTGCAGGGCCTTGGGGTCGGTGGTGGGGGCCTGGCAGGTGTGGTGGCGGCAGAGGTAGGCTGTGGGGCGCCCGTCGAGCATGGTGCGGTGTTGAAGAAGGGTGGCTGTCGGCGCGGGCGACTGTCCGGGCTCGATGCCGACGAGCACGTCGTTGGGGCCATAGCGACTGTGTACCACGCGCAGGAGCGCTTGCGTGTCGGGGTCGTTGTAGCGGCCGACAAGGGCGATCTCGCTGGGCTCGGAGAGATGGAAGTCCAGGGCGCAGAGCCAGTTGCCAAAGCCAAGGGGATGACCGGTCATGTGGTCCCGCAGCGATGACAGGGCCGCCACAGCACGCTTCTCGTGTGAGGTGTCGCCGGTGATGATGGCGAGGCGGAGCAAAACATCCGCTGCCGCCGAGCCTCCGCAGGGCTTGACCGAGTCGACGATCTCCCTAGGGCGAACAAACAGCGTGCTGTGGTCGCCTGCCGTATCGTAGTACAGGCCATCAGTTCCCTTGTCCCAGAAGCGGAGCAGCATGGCGTCGGCAAGCGAGACCGCCTCTTCGAGCCAGCGCTGCTCGAAGCTGGCGCGGTGAACGGCGAGAAGCCCGCCGATAAGGAGCGCATAGTCATCCAGGTATCCCGGGATCCTGGCCTCGCCGTGGCCATAGGTGTGCATGAGGACGTTCTCCCGCCGCAGTTCGCGGAGCAGGAATGCTGCATTGTCGAGAGCGGCACGGCGGTAGTCCTCCCGGCCCAGGACGGAGGCCGCCTCGGCGAAGCTCTGGAGCATCATGCCGTTCCACGAGGTCAGTATCTTGTCATCGCGGCCCGGTCTGACGCGCAGATGCCTTGCGGCGAGGAGCTTCGCCTTACACCGGTCAACGGTGGCCTGTAGCTGTTCAGGGCTCGTGGCGAAGCGGGCCGCGAACTCCTGCGCGTCTGTCAGGAGATGAAGGACGTTTCCCCCCTCGAAGTTGCCCTGCTCGGTGGCGCCGAGGTACTGAGCAACAAGCTCGCCGTCTTCGCGGCCGAGAACATTGATGATCTCTGGTAGAGTCCAGACGTAGTACCTGCCTTCCT